>VOFB01003454.1_pt1 | contig 42302 bp, 64 predicted proteins | sample 5384141 | NCBI WGS metagenome assembly VOFB01 (sample SAMN12384721, study PRJNA508395) | human gut metagenome | isolation source: healthy gut A | host: Homo sapiens
GCAGAAAGTATGGCTCGACGACGTGTCGCTGCGCAAAGGTGAGCACCGGATATGGGGGAAAACCTCGTATCCAACGGCAGTTTTGAACTCGGCACAGGCACAAGCGCGACCGGCTGGAATCAGGATGCGCGCTGGACGCGCGTCGGCGCGGAAAACGGCGTTACGCCGGCCAGCGGCAGCAGCATGATGAAGGTGCTGTCCACGTCGACGGCGCTGACCATCGGCAGCCCGATGACGGTCAAGGCCTAATACGTATTACGAGTATTCCTGCAAGATTTACCGCAAGAGCCTGGGCGGCACGTCGTACTGCAATTCTGCTCAACTCCAGCCAGGCGGACATCGCCGGCACGCAGATCGGGACAGAGGAGAACACCTCCGGCGAATGGGTCTCGGTGACGATGACCTTCACACCGGGAACAATACCACGATTTATCCGCGCTGCGTGGTGGACAACACCTCCCTCCACGTCGCTGACGGGGCAGGCGGTGTATTTCGACGAGGAGGTCCTGTTCGACCCCGAGCCGTCGTCGCTCGTCACCAACGGCAGCTTTGAGGACGGAAGCGGCACGAGCGCGACCGGCTGGAACCAGGATGCGCGCTGGACGCGCGTCGGCGCGCAGGCTCTGTAACGCCGGCGGACGGCGACTATATGCTGCGCGCCGTGGCGACTTCAACCGGGATCTGCATAGGCAGCCCGATGACGGTGAAGCCCCATACCTACTACAACTATTCCGCAAAGCTCTACCGTTCGGACCTGCAGGGCACTGCCTATTTCAACCTGCTCGACGCCAGCCAGGCCGATATTCCCGGCACGCAGATGGGCAAGGATGTAGCCGGGCAGTGGGTAGAGGTATCGCAGGTGTTTTACAGCGGCGACCGTACGACGGTCTATCCGCGCTGTGTGGTGGACAACGCCCTGTCCGGCGCGCCGATGTATTTTGACGACATCCGGTTTACTGAAATCGCCTGGGACGACAACAAGTCGTTCCCGGTGGGCGTGACGCTGTCGGATGTGGACGCCGTGTACCAGATCGGCTCCGCCAATACAAAGGCGACGATCGCCGTTGCGAACAACAACCACTACATCACGTCGCTCAGCACCGGCGCAACGGGCGCGACCCAGTGGGTCACCGAAGCGATTCGCGCGCCGCTGGTCAACGTCGTCAACTCCCAGTCCGTGGACTGGCAGTATGTGACGTCCGGCGTCACCTCCATCACGAACGGACAGGAGCTGAAAATTGAATTTGAGTCGCCGGACGGCGCGCTCAGCCTCAATGCGTACTGGACGGCGCGCAGCGGCGTGGGTCCGATCGAATACCGGCAGGAGATTCTGTCCGACACGCAGTCGGTAAGCGTCCGGTACCCGACGCGGTCAGCGCCAACTTCCGCATGGAACCGGACGGCGACGCGACCCTGTACCGCTTCAGCCGTTCGCGTGTCAACGACGGCTCCTGACCCCTATTTCTCGCAGGGGGATTCTGCCCACCCAGCTCAGCTTCGGCAGCCAGGTGCTGACCTCGGTGGAGAACTTCTACACGCCGGTCGGGGAGTATCCTGCCTTTCCAGATGGTGGATGTGGACGGCGACCACGGCTTCTATATCGGCCACTACTGGAGCTTCGGCAAAAATCCTGTTCCGCATGAACAACGAAGGGCATATCGGCGTTACCACCTACCTCGACGACAGCGCCGCGTCCTCCATTACGCGCAGCGCGGGTACGGCGGTCGAAATCCCCGGGTTTTTCATCGGCACCTATGAGGGCGACCTGGACGACGGGTCTAACGACATGAAAAACTGGTTCTGGGATTACAAGATTACGCGCTCTCTACAACAACGCGGACGAGCCCATGATCGAGGCCGACATCATGATCGGCACGGTGTCCGACTTCAGAATGTTGTGAATATCTGGCCGGACATCGAGGACTATATCCGCGTAGTGAAGATGGACTATCCCTGGACGGTGCCCGAGGGGTATGCGCCCAGGCAGGACGTCACGACCGAGGACCTGTGGCTGCCCGACGCGACCCGCTATCCGAACGGGCACAACCTGTGGTCCGCGATCCGTGCCCACAGCCCGAACATGCGTTTTCGCTGTATATGGCGGATACCTACCAGGGCGTGGATATCGGCACGGAATACGGGCGCAACCTGCAGATTCAGGCGCTCAAGGAGCGGTTCCGGCCGGAGAACAACAGTTACGGACTCGATTTGACTACTGGCGCAGCGACTTCAACGTGGAAGACCGCTACGACTACGACTCCCACGAAGGGCTGCTGGAGATTCTCGACACCATGATCGACTACAGCCCGGACTTCCGCTATGAGCACTGCATGGGCGGCGGTACGCTCAAGGAGTTTACCACGCTCGAGCGCATGACGTTCATGACGACGGAGGACACGGCCTTCCCGCTCAACCACAGAATGTCGCTGTACGCCAACAGCTATATGATCCACCCCCTGTGCAGTTGAAGGCCGACCTCAACCAGACCTTTACCAGCAGGGACTACGGCGCGATGACCGGCTACGGCAACATCCTGCCCAGCGGCCAGCAGTGCTGGACGAGCGAGGAGTACAACAAGTACGCCCTGCGCACCGGGATGATGGGCGCTTCCATGATTGCGTTCCCGCATGAGGCGATGATACAGTTCAACACGCTGATCGAGTCGCACCACGACCTGTACAACCAGGTCCAGCGCCCGATTCTGCGCGACTGCAATGTGTACCACATCCTGCCGTCGCCTACGGGCTGGACGTACGCCGACTGGGACGGGATTCAGTACTACAATGAGAATATTGACAAGGGCGTAGTCATGCTCTTCAAAGGAAAACACAACCGCGCCCAACAGCAAGACCATCGTGCTCAAGGGTCTGGATGCGAATACGAGCTACACGCTCACCTTCATCGACCGGACGGCGCAGAACTGCGTCAAGACCGGCGCGAAATTGATGAGCACAGGCATTAACGTTACCGGCATGACGGAACAGTACGATTCGGAACTCATCTACATTGAGCCGGTACAGCAAAGCTGAGAAACGCAGCGCGGCGGCGTCGCGTCCTGCCGCCCGCGGTCTCATATCACCGCTCCATCCGTACACCGGCGGGGCGGCTGAAGTGACGGGCGCCGCTGACATTCCGCTTCAGGAATCTGACATCATAGGGGCATCCGGCAAAAGGCCGGCGCGTACAGCGCCGGCCTTTGTTTGCGTTAATGTTTACAAAGCAAGGTATAACTTTATGCTATAATATAAACATAATACCGGCGGTGAGTAAATGAGCAGGGAGGAATGAAGATGTTTCATGTGAAAATGCGGAAAATGTGTGGAATGGGCGTGCTGAACCCGGAATGCGCGCACCTTTGACGTAGTGATGAAAACAGAGTACGGGACGAGCTATAACGCCTATCTTGTGCAGGGACGGAGAAAACGGCGCTGATAGACGCGGTGCACGGGACTTTCTGGACTACCTGCTGGATAATCTGGGGATATGGACGGATTCCGCGGGATCGACTGCCTGGTGATGAACCACAACGAACCGACCACTCCGGCTCGGTTGGCTGCTGGAACTGTGCGGCTCTGCGGATACGCCACGCAGTCCGGTTCGATCTTTTTGAAGAATATAACAAACCGGCCGGACCTGAACGTGACGGTCGTGAAGGACGGCGACACGCTCGACCTCGGCGGCAAGACGCTCCACATTTGTCAGCGCGCCGTTTCTGCACTGGCCGGACTCCATGTTCACCTATCTGGAGGAGGACCGGATTCTGTTTACCTGCGACTTTCTCGGCGCGCATCTACTGCGAGCCTGCAGATGACTGGACGGCGCGATCCGGTATCCCGCGGCATACAGCGAAGCGTTCCGTGGGTATTACGACGCGATCTTCGGTCCGTTTCCCGCCTATGTGCGAAGTGGGCTGACCGCCTTGCCGCGCTCGACGTTGAGCTCGTCGCGCCGAGCCATGGCCCGATGCTGGAACGGGGCGGACGGCTGGAGGCCGCCGTGTCGCAGTACCGCGCCTGAGCGCGCCGTCCGATGCGGCCGGCAGGAAGATCCCCATTTTCTACTGCAGCGCTTACGGCAACACGCGCCGGCTTGCCGAATGCATCGCCGCCGGAATCCGCGAAATACTTCCGGACGCGTCGGTTCCCGTCTATGATGTAATCGAGGCACGAGATGGGCGACCTTGCGCGGCAGATGAACGAATCCGACGCGTTTCTCGTCGGCTCGCCCACCATCAACCGCGATGCGGTCCCGCCGCTGCACGTTTTGCTGGCGCATGCGGACGCGATCGGCATGGCCAGGCGCAAGACGGGCGTATTCGGCTCCTACGGCTGGAGCGGGGAGGCCGCCGCAAATCTGCGCGGCCGGCTCAGCGCGCTGAAAGCGGATGTGTTCGGGGAGGATTTCCGGGTCTTGTTCGTGCCTGCCCCCGCCGATCTCAGCGCGGCGCAGGAGTACGGACGGAAGTTCGCCGCCTGGCTTCGCGGCTGAATACGGCCATAAAAAATACGGCCGCGGAACCTGCCCGCGGCCGCTGTTTGCCGCCGCCCCGGCTGCAATCGCCCCTGCCTGCAATTTGTCCCCTTTTTTCGCGATTTTCCCTCTGTGCGACAAAAATTCATATATCCGTGTTGTTTTTTTAAAGTCAAGTAGTATAATTAATACTTAAAGAATTGTTATATTCATAAAATAAGATATAAGGAGGCATTCTATATGCAGGACATCCGCGTTGAACTGACAAAACACCCCAAGCAGAAGCCGGACCAGAACCATCTGGGGTTTGGTCAATATTTCACAGACCATATGTTTATCATGGACTATACGGAGGGCACGGGCTGGCACGATGCGAGAATCGTACCCTACGCGCCGATTGAGCTGGAGCCCGCCGCCATGGTGTTCCACTATGCGCAGGAGGTATTCGAGGGCATGAAGGCGTACCTTGCGCCGGACCGCCGGATCCTGCTGTTCCGTCCGGAAAAGAACATGGAACGCCTCAACAACTCCAACGACCGCGTCTGTATCCCCGGATTGATCCGGATTTCTGCATTCACGCTCTGGAGGAACTCCTGAAGATCGACCGCGACTGGATCCCCAGCGCTCCGGACACCTCGCTGTATATCCGTCCGTTCATCTTTGCGACGGACCCGTTTGTGGGCGTGCGCGTCGGCAACCAGTACAAATTTATCATCATCCTCTCGCCGGTGGGCGCGTACTATCCCGAGGGGCTCAACCCTGTCAAGATATACGTGGAGCCGACCTACGTCCGCGCTGTGCGCGGCGGGCTCGGCCAGGCCAAGACCGGCGCGAACTATGCCGCGTCCCTCAAAGCGCAGCAGGAGGCCAAGCAGGTGCACTACACCCAGGTGCTATGGCTGGACGGTGTGGAGCGCAAATACATTGAGGAAGTCGGCACCATGAACGTGTTCTTCAAGATCGGGGACACGGTTGTCACCCCCGTACTGCAGGGCAGTATTCTGCCCGGTATTACCAGGCGCTCGGTAATCGAGATGCTCCGCTCCTGGAACGTGCCTGTGGAAGAACGGCAGATTTCCGTTGAGGAGCTGTTTGCCGCCCATGAGAAAGGCGAGCTGAAAGAGGCGTTCGGCAGCGGCACTGCCGCGGTCATTTCCCCCGATCGGCGAGCTGCGCTGGGGCGACAAGTGCGCTGTGATCAACAACGGCGAAATCGGCGAGATGTCCCAGAAGCTCTACGACGAGCTGACCGGCATTCAGTGGGGCCGCCGTCCGGATCCGTTCGGCTGGCCGCATGAGGTGAAGTAGGGGCCTGTGCGCAGCCGCTTCGGGTAAGTGAAAGGGAAATATGAGTAGACAGGAATATATAAAAAGAAAAAGCCGGCCGCCAAAAGGCCTGTGCAGTCGTCTGCGCGCAAACCGGCAAAGCGGAAGAAGAAAAAAAGCGCCGTCAGAACAGTCCTGCTGGCGCTGGGCAGTTTTCTGGTCGTTGCAATCGTCGGCGGCGTGATCCTCTTTTTCGTCTATTTCGGCGGACTCAATACCGAGCGGCTGGAGGGGAATGACGAACAGCTCGGCATTCCGTCCAACTTTCAGCAGCATGGTCGGGCCGACCGAGGTGAAAAACATTGCGCTGTTCGGGCTGGACGGCAAGTCGGACCAGACCCGTTCGGACTGTATCGTCATCGTCAGTATCGACCCGAAACTGAAAAAGGTAAAAATGGTCTCCGTCATGCGGGACAGCTATGTGAGCATCGACGGCAGCATGGACAAGATCGGGCATGCCTACGCATACGGCGGCCCGGAGCTTGCGGTGCGGACGCTCAACCAGAATTTCAACCTCGACATACGCGACTATGTGACGGTCAATTTTGAATCCATGGCCGACGTGATCGATGCGGTCGGAGGGGTAACGCTTGAGATCACGCAGTCGGAGATGAATTCTGCCAACCGCAATATTGAGGAAATCAGCAGCAACCCCGACTATCTGATCAACTACGGCACGGTGCATATGAGCGGCGCGCAGCGGTCGGTTTCGCGCGTATCCGCAACCTTGACGGCGACCAGGCCCGGACCGGCCGCCAGCGCAAGGTTCTGAGCGCCCTGATCGAAGAGGCGATGCAGCTGGAAACGCGCGAGCTTCCCAAGCTTGCGCAGAAGGTGATTCCCATGGTCACGGCCACGTCCATGGACTATCTGGATATCGCCTCCTATCTGACGCTGCTTTCGTCCGATCTCACCATCGAGCAGGCCGTGATTCCCAAAACCTATTCGGACCAGTCCATCGGCGGCGTATATTACTCCGTATACGACCTGGACGAGGCGTCTGAAATCATACACGACTTTTCTACCGGGATATCCATCCCGACAAGCGGGACGAACTGAACAACTCGGAAAGCGGAGGCTCCGGCGCGGACCTGGCGGAGGCCGGATAAGCGGCCGCCGCGCGATACGGTTATACCATAGGGTTTTGAGAAATCAAAACCCTATCCTGTTAGGAGGGCAAATTGTGAAGAGTTACCGAAAAGAGCTGCATATCAACCTCCCCCGGCGCAGGGGCGTTGTGAATATTACACCGCAGGTGCAGCAGGCGGTGGAGGAGAGCGGCGTGAGGGAGGGGCTTGTCCTTGTCAATCCCATGCACATTACGGCGAGCGTGTTTATCAACGACAACGAGAGCGGCCTCCACCACGACTTTGAGGTGTGGCTGGAAAAGCTTGCGCCGGAAAAGCCGTACAGTCAGTACCGGCACAACGGCTATGAGGACAATGCCGACGCGCATCTCAAGCGCACGGTCATGGGCCGGGAGTCCGTCGTCGCCGTCACGGACGGCAGGCTGGACTTCGGCACCTGGGAGCAGATCTTCTATTTTGAGTTCGACGGCCTGCGCGACAAGCGGATTCTGATTAAGGTGATCGGGGAATAGCGCGGCCGGAATCTGTTTCACCGCTTCGGCGTCAGGCGGCCCGGGGCATGGGAAAACCCGGCGGGCAGGCGTATCATGTTGAGAATACGGGGTTGGGAGACTATGTCGTACATACAGTTCGATCAGGTTTGCAAGTTTTATAAAATGGGCGAGGTCACCATCACGGCGGTCGACCACGCCGACTTTGCCATTGAGAAGGGCGAGTTCTGCGTCATCGTCGGCTCGAGCGGCGCGGGGAAGACGACCATACTGAATATGCTCGGTGGCATGGACGCCTGCGACGAGGGCACCATACAGCTCGACGGCCGCGTGATCAGCAGCTATAACAGGCGGCAGCTTACGGAATACCGGCGCCATGACGTGGGTTTCGTATTCCAGTTTTACAACCTCGTCCAGAACCTCACCGCGCTGGAAAACGTCGAACTCGCCAGCGAGATCTGCCGCGACCCCTGCCTGCCGGCGAGGTGCTGGCTCAGGTCGGCCTTTGCGGACCGCATGCAGAACTTCCCCGGCCCAGCTCTCGGGCGGGCGAGCAGCAGCGGGTTGCGATTGCGCGCGCGATTGCGAAAAATCCCAAAATCCTGCTCTGCGACGAGCCGACCGGCGCGCTGGACTATGTGACGGCAAGTCCATCCTCGCCCTGCTGCAGGACACCTGCCGCAATACGGGCAAGACCGTAATCGTCATTACGCACAACCAGGCCCTGACCGCTATGGCGGACCGTGTCATCCGCGTCAAGAGCGGCAGGATTATTTCCAATATCGTCAACGGCTCCCCGGTTCCGGTGGAGCAGATCGAGTGGTAGCGGTGACATGGGCATGAGTGGAAAGAGAGTGCGGCGGCGCCGCAGAATATATAAAAACTGGTACTGCGCGGCTTTCGGCAGGGAATCAGCCGGTTTCTGGCCATATTCGCCATTGTCGCGCTGGGCGTCGGCTTCTTTGTCGGGATTATCGCGACGGCGCCCGATATGCGCCTGTCCAGCGACCGGTATTATGACGGCACGGACATGATGGACGTGCGCGTTGTGAGCACGCTGGGCCTGACGGAGGCCGATGTGGACGCAGTGCGCGCCCTTGCCGGCATAGACCGGGTCATGCCGGCGTACAGCGCGGACGTGCTGCTGCTGACTGAGCAGGACGACACGGCTGTGACCCGGCTGCACAGCCTGCCGGACGCGGATGAAACAGCCCTCAACCGGGTGGAGCTGATTGAGGGACGGATGCCGGAGAGCCCCGGCGAGTGCGTGATTGAAACGGGCGGATACCTGTTCAGCGTCCCCATTGAAATCGGCGACACGCTGACGGTGTCCGACGACAACGATGATTTGACTGATACGCTCGCCGTGGATTCCTTTACGGTCGTGGGCACGGTAAAAGAGCGCCTATTATTTTTCCATCGAACGGGAGCACAGCACGGTCGGCAGCGGCACGGTTGAGCTGATCCTGTACACGCAGCAGCAGAGCTTCAGTTTAGAAGTGTATACGGACATATTCGCCACGGTTTCGGGCGCGCAGGCGCTGAACTGCTTTTCGGACGAATACGGCGAACTTGTTGGCAATACGACGGACGAGCTGGAAACGCTGGCCGCTGCCCGCGAGGCCGCCCGGCGCGACGAACTGGTCGCGGACGCGAGGGCGGAGCTGGACGAGGCCTGGGCCGAATACCTGGCCGAGCGCGACGATGCGTAGAAAGAGTTGGCCGACGCCGAGCAGGAGCTCGCCCGCGGCCGGGCGGAACTGGAGAGCCAGCGCGCCAAACTCGCCGACGGACGCGCCCAGTACGAGGCGGGCCTTTCCGAGTACGAAGCCGGCCTGGCCGCCTTCGAGAGTGAGATTGCAAAACAGCGCGAAGCGCTGGAAACGGGCCGTGAAGAGGTATCGCTCAAACGAGAAGAGCTCACTGCCATGCAGGCCCAGCTGGACGCGAACAAAGAGACGATAGACGCACTGCGTCCTTTTGTGGACCAGGACCCGCAGATTGCGGCGCAGGTTGCGGAGTACGATGCGAACGTGGCCGTCGTCGCCGAGGGCTTCACGATGCTGGAGGCCAAAGCGGCGGAGCTGGAAGCAGGCGCGCAGGCGCTGGAGGAGACGGCTGCGCAGACGCAGGCCGAATTCGACGCCGCAAAGGCGGAGCTGGACGAGACCCGGCGCTCGCTGGACAGCGGCGCGGCGGCGCTTGCCGCTGCGCAGGAAGAGCTTGCGGCGGGCGAAGCGGAGTATGAGCAGGCCAGGCGGGACGCGCAGCAGGTGTTTACGGACGCGGAGCGGGAGCTGGAAGACGCGGAAGCGGACATTGCAGATATTCCGGAGGCCGAATGGTACCTGTTTGACAGGGGCGACAACCTCGGCTTTGAGAGTTTCCGCAAAAACGCGGACAACCTGGAGGCGATTGCGAAAATCTTCCCGCTGTTTTTTCTTCCTGATCGCGGCGCTGGTTTCGCTGACGACGATGACGCGGCTTGTGGAGGAAGAGCGCGGCCTGATCGGCACGCTCAAAGCGCTCGGCTATAGAAACGGCGCGATTGCGGCGAAATATCTGATATATGCGGGAGTGGCAAGCGTATCCGGCAGCGTGCTCGGGTTCAGCCTCGGCTTCAAAGTGTTCCCGGCCATTCTCTGGAACGCCTATGAGATGATGTATACCCTGCCGCCGCTGCTCACGCCTTTCCACTGGGGGTATGCGGCGCTGTCGTCCGCCGCGGCGATTCTGCTGTGCCTTGCCGCCACGTATTCCGCCTGCCGGCATTCGCTGGGCCTGTCTCCGGCGCGCCTGCTGCATCGCGCGCGCGCCAAGGCCGGAAAACGCGTGTTCCTGGAACGGATTACGCCGCTGTGGAAGCGCATGAAGTTCACCCACAAGGTGACGGCGCGCAACCTGTTCCGATACAAAAAGCGCTTTTTCATGACGGTCATCGGCGTGGCTGGCTGTACGGCGCTGCTGGTCGCGGGCTTCGGCCTGCGCGACAGCATCAACGATATAGTCGATAAGCAGTTTTCCGAGATCTACCAGTACAACATGATCGTCAGTCTCAGAAACAGCGCGCCCATGCAGAAGGGGACGGCGCTGCGCGCGCTGCTGGACGATCCGCAGTATATTTCCGGGTACACGCTGGCGAGCCAGGAGGCCGCGACCGTGTCTGCCGGCGGCAAGTCGCAGGATGTGACGCTGTGCGTGCCGGAGGACACCCATGCGCTGTCCTCGTTTGTGACGCTGCGGGATCGCCGCACGCACGACCCGGTTTTGTTTGAGTCGGACAGCGCCATTCTTACGGAAAAGCTGGCGGAACAGCTCGGTGCGGAGGTCGGCGACCGTGTGCAGGTCGGCCTGGGCGACGGTTGCGTGGCCGACGTTACAGTGACCGGCATTACGGAAAACTACCTGTCCGGCTACATGTATCTCGCGCGAGAGGTCTATGAATCCGCCTTTGGGCAGGAGCCGGCGTTCCATACCCTGTACGGTGTGGCGCCGGACGCGGACGCCCAGCGGCGCGACGAGATTTCGGCGCGGATTCTCAGGCAGGAGGATGTGAACGGCGTATCCTTTACCAATACGATTGAGGAAAATTTCCAGGATATGCTCAGCAAGATCGACTATATCGTCATCGTGCTGATCGTCAGCGCGGGCACGCTTGCGTTTATCGTGCTGTATAACCTCACCAATATCAATATCGCGGAGCGCGAGCGGGAGCTTGCGACCATCAAAGTGCTCGGCTTCCATGACGGGAGGTATCGGCCTATATCTACCGTGAAACGGCCCTGCTCAGTTTGATCGGCATGGCGCTCGGCCTGGCGTTCGGCGTGGTCCTGCACGCCTTTGTCGTGCGCACGGCGGAGATCGACGCGGTTATGTTCGGGCGCAGCATCGCGCCGCTGAGCTTTGTGTACGCAGGACTGCTCACTCTTGTGTTTACGGCGATTGTAAGTTTGTTTATGCATAAGAAACTCAAGAAGATCGACATGGTGCAGAGCCTGAAATCCAACGAATAGCGTGAGATGGGAAAGGAGCTGCGGTATGGTCCGTATCCGATACGCAGAAAGGGAGGACGCGCCGTTCTGGTTTGGGCTGGACAGGCATATTGCGCCAGAGGAGTTCTATAAAAAGCAGAGGCGCGCCGGGCGTATATTCTGGAAGCGGAGGGGCGGCCCGCCGGCCTGCTGCGGTACAACCTGTTTTGGGACAATACGCCGTTTTGCACCATGCTGTATATTGCGCCGGCCTGCCAGCGAAAGGGGTACGGCGGGCTGCTGATGGAGCGTTGGGAGGCGGATATGCGCGCCGCCGGCTACAGGCTGGCGATGACGTCTACGCGGTCTGACGAGTCCGCGCAGCATTTTTTTATCGGAAACAGGGCTATCAGGACGCCGGCGGGCTGCTGCTGCCCGCCTGTCAGCCCATGGAACTGTTTTTGCAAAGAAATCGGATAAAATACGCATAAAAACGACAAGCCCGCAGGGCTTGTCGTTTTCAGTTATCACTTACCGCAGTGTTTCAAGCTGGCGCACAGCGCGCCGCTCGCGTCGCTCGGCATGCGCCAGTCCCCGCGCGGCGACAGGGAAACCGATCCGACTTTCGGCCCGTCCGGCAGGCAGGAGCGTTTGAACTGCTGCGAAAAAAGCGGCGGCTAAAATACGTTGAGCCACTGCAGGATGCTCGCCGCCGCGCGTATGTCCCGTCAAACGCGTAACAGGCCAGCTCAAAAAACCTTGGCGGGCGCAAAGCCCCAGCGCAGCGACGTAGTACAGGAAAAAGTCGTGCAGCTCGTAGGGGCCGATGATGCTTTCGGTCTTCTGCGCAATCTCCCCTCGTCCGGCGGAAGCAGCTCCGGGCTGACCGGGGTGTCGAGAGTATGTCGAGCGTGGCTCTCAGCGCGTCCATGCCGCACGAATCCGCGTAATCGCGCACCATATAGCGCACAAGGGTTTTGGGGATGGACGCGTTTACACCGTACATGGACATGTGGTCCCCGTTGAAAGTGGCGAATCCCAGCGCAAGCTCCGGACAGGTCGCCCGTCCCGATGACGAAGCCTTCCTCCTGGTTCGCGATGTCCATGAGCACCTGCGTGCGCTCGCGCGCCTGGCTGTTTTCGTATACGACGTTCAGCTCGGCCGGGTCGTGGCCGATGTCCTCAAAGTGGCCGAGGACGGCTTTGGTAATATCCACGTTCCGGACGCTGACGCCGAGCAGGTCACAGAGAATCTGCGCGTTTGTGCGCGTCTGCTTTGTCGAACCGAAACCGGGCATGGCCACGGCGACGACGTCGGTGCGCGGCCGCGCCATCAGGTCCATCGTCCTTACGCAGACGAGCAGGGCGAGGCAGCTGTCCAGCCCGCCGGAGATGCCCAGCACGACCTTTTTTGGAACGGGTATGGGCCAGCCGCTTTTTGAGCCCGTGCGCCTGGATGGTGAAAATGTCCTCACAGCGCTGGCGGCGCAGATCTTCGCTGTCCGGCACAAAGGGATTGCGCTCCACCGTCCGCGTCAGTACAGTCTGTGTGAGCGCGGCGCGGAAGGGGACTACTGTATATCCGTCGCCGCAGGCGGGGAAAGCGCCGAGCCTGCGGCGCTCGTCGGCAAGCTTGCCGACGTCAATCTCAGAGACGGCGCAGCCGCTGGAAAAGGGGCGGGCCTCCGCGAGAACGGCGCCGTTTTCAGTGATCAGGTCATGGCCGCCGTATACGAGATCCGTCGTGGATTCGCCCATACCCGCGCCCGCGTACACGCAGCCGCAGACAAGGCGCATAGACTGCGCGCAGAGCAGAGAGCGCCGGTATGCGTCCTTACCCACCGTTTCGCTGCTTGCCGCCGGCTTTACAAGGATTGTCGCGCCGGCGGCGGCAGGCCTTCGGCGCCGGGCGTTTCCGGCCAGGGCTCCTCGCCGAGTTCTATGCCGAAGGCAAACTGCGGCAGCGTTTCGTGCCGGAAAATCAGGCGCGGCCCGAACGGGACGTCCTGCCCGTCGATCCGGATTGTGGTATTGACTGCGGGCGCGGGCCGAAAATGGCGCGCCCGTCGTGTTCTCCGTATCCCGGCGGCGTCTGCTTGGGCACAATCCCCAGGATTTGTCCGTTCTGCACGACTGCGGCGGCGTTGTACAGGCCGTTTCCCGCGCTTACGGGCAGGCCGGCGACCGTAATCATATCACTGCCCGCGCTCGCATCGCGTATGCGAAGCAGCTCTTCCATAGCCGCTGCAATCAGCGCCTGCTGAAAAAAGAGATCGCCGCAGGTGTGCGCCGTTATGCCGAGCTGCGGGGTGACGAGCAGGGCAACCCGTTTGCGCGCCATCTCGTCCATCGCCGCGATAATATTGTCCGCGTTGTAACGGCAGTCCGCCACTTTCACGTCCGGCGTGACGCCTGCGACCTTAATGAATCCGTTTTGCATTGCGAAGCAGTCCCTTCTGCACCATCATGAAATCTTTTGTCACAAAAATTTCATTTTGGGTCATATATGTCCTTAATAATTTATATTATACCTGTAAATATGCTTTTAATACAAAGCAATTTCCTTCCTTTTTTCGCACGGGCAGGGGAAAAAGCGTTTCTTCGGGGAACTTGACATACCAGGGGTTGTTCTATATAATGATTTCATATAGAACGGAAACAATCGCTGGCGGAAGAAAAAAGTGACAGGGAGTGAAAATGATGGAGTATTGCGTGCATTGCGGTTCGGAAATACCGGACGACGCAGACCATTGCGTGGAATGCGGCGCGAAACGAATGGAGGGGAGGCCGGTAACGCTGCTGGAGCGGCCGTCTCGTCCGCGCCCGCAGCAGCCCGGGCGGATGAAACGCTGCTGGAGCAGACGGGAGGGTTCTCGCAGACGTATGATCTGGAACCGGCTGATGAAGAATACGAAGACGGGGAATATGACGAGTACGACGAAACGCTCGGAACAGGCGGGTTCCTGGGTTCGCTGCTGTTGATGAGCATTCCCGTCGTCGGCCTGCTCATCGGCCTGATATGGGCGTTCGGCGGCAGCCGACGCGTGAGCAGCAGAAGCTGGCGCAGGCGTACCTGCTCTTCATTTTGATTGCTGCGGCGGTCGCTGCGGCGTGTATATTCCTGTTCAGCTCCTTTTGGCCCCGCAAATGGAAAAGGCGCTGACCGCATTGCTGGAACTGATAAAATAGCGTATAAAACGGACAAGAAGCGCGCGGGCGCGCCTCTTGTCCGTTTGCATGTCTGTTGCGTGAACGATATGTTCTGGACAGCGTTGCTGGGAACTGGGAAGAGAATCAGTTGCAGCACATCATGAGTACAAGCACGATTCCGACGAGAAGGACCCAGTTCATACAGTTATCTTCAAAAATGTTGCAGCCTGACATGTGTAAATCCTCCTTTGTTTGATACACTATATCATATGCGGGCCTACGTTTTCTGTGCCTGCGGACTTCCGCCAGCCCTATCCCTGCCTGCGGAAGCCTTGTATTCCGCGCGGGGATATGATACAATAAAAGAAAACCGGCAGATATGCGGCCGTCCGCTTTTCCCGGAGCGGGACGGCCTTATCAAGCTCATGGAGGAGGACCCCGGATGAAAAGGTGGATCCTGCTGCTGTTCGCCGCCGCGGCGTGCCTTGCCGCGTCTGTCGGCCCGGTATCCGCTGGCGATACCGCCAGCGCCGGATACAGCATAACGGAATACGATATGGACGTTGCCGTGCATGAAAACAACGTCTACACGGTGACGGAGACGATCGGCGTGCTGTTTCAGGACGGTCCGGTCGCGCAGCACGGAATATACCGCAACATTCCCGTCGTCACGACCCTGAAACGCACGATCGGGGACAGGCAGGTCAACAAAACGCACTATGCGCTGATTACCGACCTTGAAATTTCGGATACGGAGCTGGGGGACGTCGCCTATGAATCCCGCCGCGACGGCAACGAGCTGGAGATCAAAATCGGGGACCCGGAAGTTGCGGTAAGCGGTGAACACACGTATATCATTAAGTACAAATACGATGTGGGCGCGGACAATATCACAGAGTTCGACGATGTGTATTTTTAATCTGCTCGGCCAGTGGGACGCGGTAATCAACCATTTCCAGTTTACCGTTCGCATGCCCAAGCCCTTTGACAGGAACAGGGTTTCGCTGTATACAGACGGCGCGCAGGGGACGGATATTGAATACCATGTCGTCGGCAACACGGTCACCGGCAGCAGCCGCGCGGCTATTCAGGGCGAAGGCGTCACGATCCGGATTCTGCTCGAGGAGGGCTATTTTGTAGGAGCGCGCCAGCTTTCCAATATGTATATCTACGCGGCCGTTGTCGTCGTCTGCCTGCTGACGGTCTGCAGCGCGCTGCTGTGGCTGTTTTTGGGCGCGATGAGAAAGTTTTCCCCAAGGCGATCTACTATCCGCCGCCGGGAATTACACCTGCGGACGCCGGCTATATCCTGAAAGGCAGCGTCAGCGATGCGGACATGTCTGCGCTGGTGCTGTATTGGGCTGACAAAGGGATACCTGGACGTGCAGCAGATGGAGGACGGCACGGTGCGCTTTATCAAGCGCAGGGAGGCCGACGCCGGCATGCAGGGCTATGAGCAGCGGATATTCAACAAGATGTTTGAGGAGCGGGAGGACGTGTCGCCCATGATTCTGCAGCTCTCGACTCCGCAGGCGGTGCAGGCTGCGAAAAAGGAGCTGGCGGACGGTTTTACCAAGAATCCGTTCCGCAGGATTTTCACGCGCAGAAGCCGCGTTGTGCAGGTGCTCAGCTGCCTGTTCAGCGGCTGCTGTATCGGTGTGTTCGCAGGCGTCACAGCCTATACCCGGACGTATTCGGTGACAAACTTCGTCCTGTTTGGACTGCTGACGATGGCCGTTTACTTCGGACTTGCGGCCATTACCTGCAGCGCAGTCAACCGCCTGCCCCGGCACGGGAATGTAAACTATGTAATCGCTTCGTTTTCCGTGAATATGGTCATCGCGGTCTTTGCCGGTTTTATCATGATCGGCATGAGCAATCTCATACTGCCGGTGCTTGTCGGCGTGGTCGGCGCGATGCTGTGCAATATTTTTGCGGCGTACGGGCTAAAGCGGACCGAGCAGGAAACCGGTGGCTTGAAGAGCTGCTCGGCTTCAGGAGTATATCCGCACGCTGGATCCGCCGCGGCTTGATGAGATGCTGGAAAAGGACCGGGATTATTTCTTCAATATTCTGCCCTATGCGTATGTACTGGGCGTATCCGAGAATGGATTGCGCTGTTTGACGAAGCGGTCGTGCGCAAGCCCCAGTGGTACGACGCGGGCATGGGGCCCTTTGACGGCGCCGCGTTTCAGACAATGTACCAGCAGCCTTCTGTACCGGCAGATTTTCGGCGCGTACCTTTTCAGTCAGGCGTATGCCGGCGCGCAGCAGGATCACAGCCAGACGGGCGGCGGTTCTTTCGGCGGTTTCGGCGGCGGTGCGAGGGGAATGGCCGGCGGCGGCGCCGGAGGCGGAGGCGGCGGCGCGTGGTAAGCGCGCGGCGGATTTTGTTCTTTCCGGCGGAAACAGAAAAAAAGCGGGGCGCATCCGGCGCTCCGCTTTTGTATTATTTGTTGCGAAGGTCTTCGCAGAATTTTCGCAGCTCCTGCTCGTTTTTGCAGCTGCACGCCGCTGTGGATAACGACGGTCTGGACGCTCTCCGGCTGGCTTTGAAAATATATGTTGTCTTTTTATATGCAGCATAAACTCGTTATTTGTCATGACTTTCACCTCTGCTATTAATGTGCGCAGCATATCGGCAACAGTCCAGGAAATCCATGGAAAAAAGCCGCAAAAACGGTCGGCATCGTCCGTCCGGGTACCGCGGCGCGCTTTGTTTCCGCCCGCGCGGCGCAGTCCGGCGCGCCGTGCAGTTTTCAACGCGGCTCCGAAACAGCGCCAATAAAAAATGCAGGAGGGACGGCGCTGACCGTCCCTCTTTTTTTTGCAGCCGCCCGCTTGTCCGGAGACCGGCGCGGGCGGGGAGTACCTCCGGTTCTGTCTGCCGCCGGCGAGGCCGCCGGAGTTTCTTTTTCACGGACGCGGCCTCTGTATCGTCGAGGAGCAGACGGAAAACGGCCCGCGATCCCTTGCGTACCGACCGGCTGGCCATGCGTCCCTGTCCGCGCCGCCGGCTTCAGCGGTGCAGCTTTCTCTTGATTTTACGCATTACGCGCAGGACGGCCGGCGAAAACTTCTCCCAGACAGCGTAGAGCCCCGGCCGGACCACCAGGTGGAATTCCCCGGGGAATTCTACAAAATCGCCCGAAAATTTCTTTTTAAAGGCATAGATCCCCGTCACCGGATTGTCGGGCGAGGGATCGCCTGTCGAACCGAAAAAGTCTACGAATTCCATGCCGTCGTCCGCCGCTTTCCGGATGGCCTGCCAGGTGATGGCGTAGTTGGCCGACGTCTGGCGCAGCTCAGAGCTGTTGCCGCCGTAGACCTGTCCAGAACCTGTTTTTTGTGGATGCAGATGAGTGCGGACAGGTCGAGTCCGTCGGGATGCGTCTGCATATACTGCTCCGCCGTTTGGCGCTGTTTCTCGATCCGGTCGCGCTTTTGCATAAGCTGTTTGTTGCGCGTGGCAAGCTTGGGCATTTTTTTCCAGCATACGCTTTTCGTTCCCGGCAATCGGCGTCGATCGCCGAAATCTGCCCGTCTATCTGCGCGTAGTGGAGCTTCGGCTGGTAGCGCGCATATGTCAGCTCCGCCATGCCCGCGTCGCGCAGCATGGGGTACAGCCGTTCGTAATAGGCGCGGCTGCCCTCGTAGAAGTTGTCGCGCCGGGCCGTATCTTCCATGAGCTCGAAGAACCCGGTCAGGTCGTCGCGCGCCTCCACCTGGATACAGCTTTCCTCGCTTATCCCGATGTTTTTTCTTCGCCATACGGTCGAACCCGTCGAACACGGCCTGCGCGCCGCCGTCCAGCCGGGCCGGAACGTGAAACGCGGCTGCCGGCCCTCGAAATTCATGGGAAAGCCCTGGTGACGCCAGCCGATGGACTGCATGAACTCCACAAGATCGTCCTTGGGCTTTTGTTCGTGCTCGCGGCTGTCGCACGCGGTAGGGGGACGTCCGGATCAATGGCCAGATAAATCCCGCGCCGCTCTTTGCGATAGCCGCGCAGAAGCTGTGTGAGCGCGCGTATCTGTTCGCGGTCGTCGAAATCCGCGACAGGGCCCCGCGGCGCATAGTACAGGTAACGGGGCAGGGCGGGCAGCTTTTTTTTCAGCAGCATCAGCGAGGCGACGAGCCTGTCCCCGTCGTACATGCCGGCAAACTCATGGCTCCAGCCGTTGTCGGACTTCACTTCGCCCCACGTCGGTCTGCATATAGTGTTCTTTCTTATGCCCTGTCATAAAGAGCATGTGCGTCTTTGCGTCGATTTCTCTGAGCTCCATGGGTATTTCGTCTCCAGTCGCAAACAGGGGAGGCGAACCTCCCTGCGTATGATTTGGCTTACCAGCGCTCGTAATGGATTTTCGCGGCGTCGAACCGGTCGGGCACCGGCGGATTCTCCTTGCCGGGGCGACCGATGGTGACGGCGGAAAACGGCAGTACATTCTCCGGCAGGCCGAGGATTTCGCCAAAGGCCTGCATGCGCTCGCGATACGGGTAGACTGCGCACCAGCAGGTCCCGTAATCCAGGGCTTTTGGCCGCATAGAGTATGTTCATCGTCGCCGCCGCGCAGTCGGGCCAGAAGAAACTCCTCCTCGCCCTGCACGGCGTTGAGTTCGCCGCAGACAAGTATGACGGCGGCGGCGTATTTTGCCATGGACATGTGCTGATGATGCGCGATGAGCTGGTCTTTGACGCCGGCGTCGGTCACAACGACAAACTGCCAGGGCTGGCGGTTTTTGCTCGACGGTGCGAGCATGGCCGTGTTCAGAATGGTCTGCAGATCAGCGTCAGCGGGGGGCTCGTCGGTATATTTCCGCATGCTCCTGCGCGAATTGAGAGAAAATCAATAGACATTTCCGCGTGCCTCCTTATTCAACAGATATGATGTAATAGTAGACGGGCTGGCCGCCGTATACGACGTTGACTTCGGCGCCCTGCGGAAGCTTGCTTTTGACGATATTACTAATGTTCTCCGCATCCTCTTCCTTTATTCCCTCGCCGTAGAAAACGTTCACATAGCTCTCTTCACCCGCGACAGACTCCTCCGTGATGGAGGCGATACAGGACTCCAGGCTTTCGTCCACCTTGGCGACGCGGCCGTCGACCAGGCCAAAAACTGGCCCTGCTTGATTTGATGGCCGTCAAACACCGAGTCGCGCGCGGCGTAGGTGACGAGACAGGGTCTTGACCGCCTGGAACGATTCCGTCATTGCCTCGGTGTTGGCCGCGGCGTCCGCGTCAGGTCGTAGGCGAACAGGGCCGCGATGCCCTGCGGCACCGTCTTTGTCTGCAGTACGACGATGTCCTTGCCCTCTGCCATGCCCACGCACTGCTGCGCGGCCATAATGATATTCTTGTTGTTGGGCAGCACATATACCGTTTCGGCGGGCGTTTTGTCAATGGCGCGCAGGATGTCCTCCGTGCTCGGGTTCATGGTCTGGCCGCCCTCGATGACCTCGTCGACGCCGAGGTCGCGGAATACGGCGTCAAAACCCTCACCGGCGGCGACTGCGACAAAGCCGAACGGCTTTTCCGGCGCGCGGGAGGCGGGCTCGGCCGCCTGCGCTTTCGCGGCGTTCTGCATATCCTCCGCAAGGGCGGTGTGCTGCTCTTTCATGTTTTCGATCTTGATCTTGGACAAAGAGCCGAGTTCGATCGCGGCTTCCAGCGCCTTGCCGGGGTTGTTCGTGTGCACATGCGTTTTGATGAAGTCGCCCGCGTCCACGACGACGATGCTGTCGCCGATGGTGTCCAGGTACGCCTTGAACGAGTCCGCGGAAAGGCTGATGCTCGATTTGTCTATAATAAACTCCGTGCAGTAGGCGAAGTTGATCTCCTCGGTGTTAAAGCTTTCAAAGTCGGCCTTGGCCGCCGTCGCATCCTGCACGGCCGCTTCGATCACGCCGCCGCCCGTAAGTACGGACTGCATGCCCTCCAGCACGGTGATATACCCCTTGCCGCCGGCGTCTACTACGCCGGCCTGCTTGAGCACGGGGAGCATGTCGGGCGTGCGGTCCAGTGGTCCGTGCGACCTTGAGCATGTCCGCGAACATTTTCGGGCACGTCGCTGCCGCTCTGCGCCGACCCCATAGCCGCCTGCGCGGACAGGCGGGCGACGGTGAGGATGGTGCCCTCCGTCGGTTTCATAACGGCCTTATAGGCCGCTTCCACGCCGCTGAGAAACGCGTTGGCAAACGCGGACGCATCCGCAGTCTTGCAGCCTTTCAGGCCGACGGACACGCCGCGGAAGAGCAGTGAGAGAATAACGCCGGAGTTGCCCCGCGCGCCGCGGATGAGGGCGTTTGCAGCTGCGGCGGAAACGGCGCTTACGGAGTCGTCCTCTGCGCCGGCCAGCTTGGCCTTTGCCGCGCCCATGGTCAGGGACATATTGGTTCCCGTATCCCCGTCGGGTACAGGGGAATACGTTGAGGTCGTTGATTGCCTGTTTATTGTTCTCCAAATGATTGGCCGCGGATATCATCATATCGCGCAGCATCTGTGCGGTGATTTCCATTCGCCGGTCTCCCTTCCCTTACATTTTCAGCGAGTCTACAAATATTTTTCACTTCGCCCACCTTGATGCCGGTGAACTCTTCCACGCTGTAGACCACTTTGCTTTTGATACTGTCGGAGATGGCGGGAATATTGACCCCGTAGGTCATGATAATATGCAGGCCGATCTTGAGAGTATTGTCGGAATACTGGATTTCTACGCCTTTCTCCATGTTCTCCCATTTCAGGAGGGAGGTGAAGCTGTCCGTAGCGTTTCTGGTCGCCATGCCCACAACGCCGAAACACGAAGTGGCGACGCTGCCGACGAGCTTGGCGATCACGATATCCGTGAGGTAAACATCGCCGTATTTTCCATCTATTTTTAGCATATCAGCACTCCTCCATAGCTTGATTTACTCTATTATATACCAAAAGGATTCGATTCACAACCAGTAAAATATACAAACTTTTTTTCCGTCAGAAGGCCTCAAATCAGCGCGTTATGGATGAATACTTCAATTTTTTGAAGTTTTTTGTCTTTCCAATAAATAGCTTTTTTCCGTTAAAGTCTTGTATGGGCGCCGCCGCTCTGGTATGATAAATACGAATAGTCCGTCCGTTTATTCCTTTTATAGCCGTCGCAAAGCGGCAGGCGTTGCGCAGGATGAGATCTTGCGTAAGGGGAGGTATTTGCATGAAGCGTTTTTTATGTGTGTGCATATCCGCGCTGCTGTGCCTGCTGGCGGGCTGCGCATCGCATGATCCGGCGGGCGCGGACACGCCCGTGCCGGGCCGGGCAGCGCCGTACAGTCCGGCGTTCCCAGCGACGGCGCTTCCATGCCGGAACCGCAGCAGGAGGCGGGGCTGTCGGAGGAGCTGTCCAGAGCGCAGTCGCAGATAGACGTGTTTTCGGAAATACTGGATGCTCTGATTGCGGACGACGGAGAGTATGTGCCCCGCAGCGAGCAGGAATAACGTTTGCATGAAAGAGCGCACCCCTGACGGATGCGCTCTTTTCCATATTGCAGTCAGGCGGGGCCGGCTTATTCCGTCCGCTGATAGACGCTGCAGTAGGTTTCGGCGCGTACAAACAGAAAGCCGGCTTTTTCCAGGACTCTTCTGGACGCGCGGTTTTCGTGTTCGGCCTTGCCGGTGATGACGGGCCGCGCTCCGGCGGCGCGCAGCCGTTCCAGGCCCCAGACGGCTGCGGCGTCCGCCGCCTCTGTCGCATAGCCGTTGCCCTGGTGGGCTTCGCCGATTTCAAAACCGATTTCGACGCATTCCAGCTGCTCGCTTCCGTGGAATTTTGAAAGGCCGGCCGAGCCGATCAGTTCCCCGTGTCCCTGCGCACAACGGCGAGCGTGCACGCGTCGCGCAGAATGTCCGCGGGTCGGGACCAGGTCCGGATACTGCGCCTGATCTCCGCTTCCGCCGCCGCCTGGTCCATGGGGGCAGGAAATAAAACCAGGCGCGGTAGGACGGTTCGTTGCGGAGCCTTATAAGATCGCCGATATCGCCCATGCAGTACGGGCGGTAGAGCAGGCGGGCTTTGAAAAATGTATTCATTGCAGCCTCCATGCGCAAGATATATGAAAATACAAACTCGCGGCGCGGGCCGCCGCCCAAAAAAGGGGATATCCGACGGATATCCCCCCTTTGCAAAAACAGATGGTTACTCCGCGTCGTCCCGCTTCCGCCGCCGCTTCGTCCATGACCTTCTGCGCAATATTGGCCGGGACTTCCTGGTAGCGTTCAAATGCAAACTCAAACGAGCCCCGTCCGCGCGTCATGGAGCGCAGGTCGGTCGCATAGGTGTGCATCTCCGCCATGGGCACTTCGCACACAACCTCCTGCTGGCCGCCGCCGACCGAATTCATGCCGAGCACGCGGCCGCGGCGCTTGTTGATGTCGCCGATAATGTCGCCCATCATGCTCGCGGGGATAGAGGTCTGCAGCGTCCCGATGGGCTCGAGCAGCACGGGCTGCGCCTGCGGCAGGCCGTTTTTATAGGCGAGGAGGCCGCGACCTTAAAGGACATTTCAGAGCTGTCCACCGGATGATAGGAGCCGTCGACCAGCGTGGCCTTCAGGTTTACGACGGGATAACCGGCGAGCACGCCTTTCTGGATCGCGTCGCGCAGGCCTTTTTCCACGGCGGGGAAGAAGTTCTTGGGCACAGAGCCGCCGAACACGTTTTCCTCAAATACGAGGTCGCTTTCCGTGCCGGGCTCGAACTCGATCCACACATGTCCGTACTGGCCGTGGCCGCCCGACTGTTTCTTGTGCTTGCCCTCGCCCTTGACTTTTTCTTGATGGTTTCGCGGTAGGGAACCTTGGGCGTTTTCAGATCGACGGAGACGCCGAACTTGTTTTGAGCTTGGACACGATGACGTCCAGGTGCGAATCGCCCATACCGGACACGATCTGCTGGTGCGTTTCGGGGTTGACGGAATAGCGGAACGTGAGGTCCTCCTCCATCAGCCGCTGCAGGCCGCCCGTAATCTTTTCCTCGTCGCCTTTCGCCTTGGGCACGACGGCCATGGACAGGCAGGGCTTGGGCAGCTCAATGCGCGGCAGAACGACCTGGCGCGCCGTCTCGCAGAGGGTGTCGCCGGTGTTGGTGTTGGTGAGCTTGGTGACAATGCCGATGTCGCCCGCGGCGAGCTTGGCAGTGTCGATCTGTTTCTTGCCGAAGGGGATATAGATACGGCTGAGCTTTTCGCTCTGGCCGGTCACGGTGTTGACGATGCTCTTGTCGCCGCCGAGGGTGCCGGATATAATTTTGAAAAGGACATTTTTCCGACAAACGGGTCCGCCACGGTCTTGAACACGCTGGCGCAGAACAGGGGCGGACTCGCTGGTGGAAATTTCAATGTCTTCGCCCTTCATGTCCTTGGCCGGCACGGATTTTATGTAGCCCGGATTGGGAAATACTGCCGCGACCGCGTCGAGCAGCAGGGAAACGCCGCCTTTGTCCATGGCGCTTGCGGCAAAGACGGGGAACAGGCTTCCCTCCGCCACGCCTGCCGCCAGGCCGGTCTGCCGCCCTGTTCGGTAAAGGCTTCGCCCGCGAAGTACTTATCCATGAGCGCCTCGTCCGTCTCGGCGATGTTTTCAAAGAGTTTGTCTTTCAGTTCCTCCAGCGTATCCGCCATCTCGGCCGGTGCGGCCATCGCCTTTCCGTCAAGGTCAACGGCCGATTCGGAGAGGAAGCTGTAATAGCCGGCCAGTTTCCCGCCGGAGACGATGGGTACGGTCAGCGGGCATACGCCCACGCCGAACGCGTCTGTCAGGCTGTCCAGCGCCTTGAAATAGTCCGCGTTCTCCTCATCCAGGCGGCTGATGACAAAAGGCCTTCGGTTTGTCTTTCGCATAGCCGAACACCTTTTTCGGTGCCGACTTCCACGCCGCTGCGGCCGCTGAGGCACGATCAGCGCCGTCTCGGCCGCGGCGAGCCCCTGCAGGGTTTCGCCTACAAAATCGAAAAAATCCCGGCGTGTCCAGGAGATTGATCTTACAGCCTTTTCCATTCAACCGGCGCAATGGCGGTGGAAAGGGAGATGCCGCGCTTGACCTCTTCTGCGTCAAAGTCAGATACGGTCGTGCCGGACGCAATATTTCCCGGACGGTCAATCGCTTTGAGGCAAACAGGATGGCCTCGGTTAGGCTGGTTTTGCCGTCAGAGCCATGTCCGGCGATACATACGTTGCGCAGCATGTTTTGCGGATAGTCTTTCATGTGTTTATTCTCCTTCCTCTTATAAGCGAGAGCCGTCCGGCCCGCGGCCGGAGTCTGCGCATGCGCCGTCAAACGCCGCGCTGCTCACAGAATAATATTATATAGGAGAATCATGTTTTTTTCAATAACAAGTTTGTTTTGACATAATTTTAGTCGTTATGCTAAATTTGAGAAAGCAGGCCATCCGCGCTATCAAAAAACAACAAAGGCGTACCTGCCGATGGACGCATAAACAAAAGGTATACCGCGTTTTCGCCTGAAAAACAGGGCGGAGCGGGCTGTGCCCAGCCGCTCCGCCGGTCCGCTGCCGTACATGCCGCGGCGGTCTTGCGGAATGTGCCGGACTGCGCGCAAAGCGCCGGAGCCGCCGCTTTTTGATGGAGAGAACGCGGTATGCAATAAAACGCTCCGCCTGCGCGGCGGGGAGAACAAATAAAAAAAGCCCCGCATGTTTCCATGCGGGGCCGTTCAGTCAAAACCTGCCGATGTGTCCTTGACGAGGGCGATGATCGCCTTCATGTTTTCAAACGGACGTCGTTCGGGATGGGTGGTCGGCCGCCAATATGTAGCCGCCGTTTTCCATGAGGATGGGGAGCAGGCGCCGGATTTCGGCCAGGATGGCCTCCCTTGTCATGCCAGAGCATGGCGTTGAAGCCGCCGTGGAGCACGAGCCGGTCGCCGTATTCCTTTTTCACCTGGACCGGGTCCATGCCCGCCTTGACTTCCATCGGGTGCAGCGCGTCGAAGCCGACGGTCATGATTTCGGGCAGCAGGGTGTTTATGTTGCCGCAGGAGTGCAGGCGCACATAAATTCCTTTCTTCTGGCCCAGTCCACCGCCATCTGGTGCGTCGGCTTGATGATCTGCTTGTACATGTCTACGGAGAAAAAGGCGGTGCCCTTATAGCCCATATCGTCGCGTATATTGAGCATGTCAAAGGTATAGCCCGCGTCCCAGGCCATGTCCAGAAGCTGCAGGTCCACTTTCAGGATGTGCTCGAGCATATCCATGCACAGCTCGGGGTCCGTTACCATATTGATGAGGAAGCGCTCCATGCCCATGACTGTGGAGGAGAGGGTGTTAAACGTGAAGTTTACGTCTCCGAGCAGCCAGCGGCCCTCCTTGACCCATTCCTTGTAGTTTTTCTGCAGATAGTCCCACTGAATGCGGTCGCGGTCGGGCGTAATGCGTTCCTTGGCGGCGCGCCACGTGTCCCAGTCAATGATGGCATGGTCGATGAAGTCGGGCGTGGAGTCCTGCATTTTGAAGTTGCGCACGGTCGTGCCCCACTCGTCTTTGATGGTGATGAACTCGTCGTCCTCTTCCACCACCGTGATCGGATAGCGCGGGGATTCGTCCGGTACTACGCGGCCGACGTTGTCCACGTCGAAATCCTCCTCATAGCTCACGTTCTCGGGCATACCCTCCGCGTGCCATTTGCGCAGCGCGACGGGCCAGGGAAGTCCCACATGACGACACGGTCCGCCTCCTTGTGCTGAAAGGCTCTGGCAAAGCGCTCCTTGGAAGTCATTTTATACATAGTGTCACCTCATTACCTTTGTAAATTTTTTTTTTATTATAGCACAAATATTTACAAATGAATAGTCTTTTATAGTAAATTTATGCAGAATAAAACATATTGTGTTTGAGGGAAAAATGATAATAATACTATTATCTAAATTGTTGAGGGACGAACCATGCCAAACGGATTTACCCACCGCCGGGCCGGCGATATAGAATACTTAACCATTCCGCAGTTTGAGGCCGCGGGCGGCGTGAAGCACTGTTTCAGCACAAGGCTGGGCGGCGTTTCCACCGGCGGCTGCGAAAGCCTGAACCTGGGCTTCAACCGCGGCTGAGAGCGAACAGACGGTGCTGGAAAACTACGGCAGGCTGTGCGGGGCGCTGGGGGTGTCCGTCCAGAGCCTTTGTGCTGAGCGCGCAGACGCATACGGACAATATCCGAGCGTGGACGGGCGGACGCCGGCGCGGGTATATACAGGGCCGGGTTTCAGGATGTGGACGGGCTGTCCACTGCCGAGCCGGGCGTCACGCTGGTCACGTTTTTACGCGGACTGCACGCCTTTGTTTTTCTACGATCCGGTCAGGCGTGTGCGCGCTTGCGCATGCGGGCTGGCGCGGCACGGTTCAGCAGATCGGCGCGAAGATGACGGCGCATATGCAGGCGCAGTACGGCTGCCAAAGCGAGGATATCCTAGCTGCGGTCGGCCCGGCCGCGGGCCCGTGCTGCTACGAGGTGTCGGACGACGTGGCGCTGCGGCTGATGCGTGCGGGCGGGGGGCTGGACTGCCTGCAGTTCAACGCGCGCACGGGCCGGCTGCACGCCGACCTGTGGCGGACCAACGAGCGGATTCTGCTCGGCGCCGGCATCCTGCCGGAGCATATCACGGTGTGCGGCGAGTGCACAGTCTGCGGAGAGCGGCTGTACTACTCGCACCGCAGGCAGGGCGCGGCGCGCGGGTCGCTCGCGGCGATGATTGCGCTCTGCTGAGAAGGAGGAGGACATGAAAATACTGCATATGGCGGACTGCCATCTGGATACGCCGTTTCGCGGCCTGCCGCCCAGGACGGCCGCCCTGCGCAGGCAGGCGCTGCGCGATGGGTTCCGCCGCGCGCTGGAACGCGGCGCGCGCGAGGGCGTGGACGCCGTGCTGATCGCAGGCGACCTGTTTGACAATCAATACAGCGCGCCGTCCACCGTGCAGATGCTGGCTGATTTCGCACAGGCGCATCCGCAGATACATATATTCGTCAGCCCCGGCAACCACGACCACCTGTTCGGCGACTCGCCCTATGCGGGCCTGCCGGCGCTTGACAACCTGACCGTATTCGACGCGGGCGAGATCCAGCGCGTGGATCTGCCCGGGTGCGGCGCGACCGTCTACGGCTGCGGCTGCCGCACGGCGCACAGCGATCGCTCGCCGCTCGCGGGCTTCCGGCCGGAGGATACGGACAGGCTGAATATTCTGTGCGTGCACGGCCTGGTCCAGGGCTACGGCGGGCACGACAGCTACAATCCGATTTCGCTTGCCGAGATTGCGGACAGCGGGCTTGACTATATCGCGCTGGGCCATGTGCACAGCTATTCGGGCGTGCGCCGTGAGGGCGGCACGTACTTTGCCTATCCGGGCTGCCTTGTCGGCCGCGGTTTCGATGAGACGGGGGAGAAGGGCTGCCTTGTCGGCCGGCTGGAAAAGGGCGCGCCGCCTGCGCTGCTGTTCTGCCGGGATGAGAATCCGGCGTTTGAGGCGGCGGCGGCGGACGTGACGGGCGCGCAGTCGCTGACCGACGTGATCGACGCGGCGCGGGAGCGGACGAAAGCGCTGCCGGACCAGTCGCTTGTGAAGCTGACGCTGCAGGGCCGCGTCCGCTCCGACCTTGTGATCAACCGGGCGCTTGTGGCGGCGGGTCTGGACCGGTTTCAGTTTGTGAAAGTGGCGGACGAGACCCGGCCGGAACTGGACGCGGTGCGCCTTGCGTCGGAGCGGACGCTCGCCGGCCTGTTTGTAAACGCCGTCCTGCGCAGCGGTGCGGGACCCACAGGCCGCGGAGGGCGCTGCGCGCCGGGCTTGCGGCGATAAGCGGAGAGGAGCTGAAGTTCGATGAGGATTGAAGAGCTGGTCCCCATCCGGTTCGACGCCTGCGCGGAGAGCCGCTGGGTCTGCAGCCGGGCCTGAACCTGATCTGCGGCCCGAACGAGAGTGGGAAGAGCACCTATGCCGCGCTGATCCGGTTTCTGCCTCTACGGATTCAGCTCGCAGGGGAAAAGCAAGCAGAACCCGCTGCCCGAGCGGGCCAAGTTCGTGCCCTGGGACGAGGCGGGCGCCGGGGAGCATGGTCTACAGCCAAAACGGAAGAGTTTACAGGCTGCACCGGGAGGCAAGGGGTCGAAGCAGGCGTTTTCGGTGTCCGACGAGGCGATTCGGCCGCGCCGGTCGCCTTTCTGCGCGAGCCGGGGAAGAACTGTTTGGACTGTCCAGAAACACCTTTGAAAGCACGGCGTTTTTCGGGCAGTCGCTTTCCTCCATTTCCATGGAGGAGATAGAGTCCAAGCTCAAAAATATCGCCACGGGCGCGGACGAGAACGTATCGTTTCAGAAAGCGATGACCCGCCTGAAAAACGCGCGCAACGCGGTCGACAACGGCCGCCGGGGCGGCGCGCTTCCGGCCCTGTGCGCGGAGCGGGGGCGCTTCGCGCGCAGATGGAGCAGCTTGCGGCGACGGCGCTTCGGCACAGGCGCCTGCAGCAGGAGCTGACGGAGAAGATGCGCGCAAGGGCGGCGCTGGAACAGCGGATCCGGGAGCTTTGCGCGCAGACGGAGGCGCATGAGCAGCGGCGCAGGGGCGATCTGGAACAGCGCCGCGCCGCCCTTGCGCGCGAGCAGGCCGAGCTTGCCGCCGTGCGGGACGCGCTTGCGCGGGGAGCTCGGCGGCGCGGGCCGGGAGGAGCTGGACCGCGCAAAAGAGGTTTTGTACCGGTACAGGCGCAGGCCGCGGGCAGGGGGCAGCCGGACACGGCGCCGCCCATGCCGAAGGGCGCGCCCGTCTGGATCTGGGCGCTCGCCGCGCTGCTTGGCCTCGGCGGGCTGGCCCTGCTGCTTTCCCGGCTTGCGCTGCCTGGCGCAGCCGCGCTGGGCGCGGGGCTCTGCCTTGCGGCGTTCGGCGGCGTTTTGTCCGCGTCCGCACGCAAAAAAGGCCGCCTGGGCGGCGGTCCGGGACCGGAGCGGCGGAAGCGGCGGCGTATGAGGCGGCGCGCGCAGGGCTCAGGGGCGAGCTGGACGAGTTTTTTCGGGCATTTTGGGGTGTCGGACGAAAGCCAGTGGAAGCCGTGCCTGCGCAAGCTGGAACAGGCGCTTGCCGCTTATACGGACACGGACGCGCGCCTGCGGGGGCGGCCCTGCGGGCGGGGGCGCTGGCGGCGTCCGGCACCGCCGGCGCCGCCGAGGAGACGGCCGCAGCCTTGGCCGGGGCGCGGCGGCAGGCGGCGCGCTTTGGATACGGAGATCGCCGCCATGCAGGGCGAACTGCAGGTGCGCCTGGAGCACCAGCAGGCGGCGGACGGGCTGCAGAGCCGGATCAACGAGCTGGACGAGCGGGAAGCGGAGCTGCGGCGGCGGCTGGAGGTGTACAAGCTCGCGCTGGCGGCGCTGGAAAACGCGCACGACGAGATGACCCGCCTGTTTGCCCCGGCCCTCAATGAGCGCGCGGCCGAGCTGTTTGCATCCCTTGCCGGCCCGGCGCGCACAGTGAAGATCGACGCCGCGGGCGACGTGCGGATAGAGGAGGGCGGCGCAGTCCACGAGATCGGCTATTACAGCACCGGCACGGCCGACGCGGCGTATATCGCCATGCGGCTGGCCTGCGTAGAACTGCTGTATACGGAAGAAAAGCCGCCGCTCGTGTTCGACGACTCGCTGTGCAACCTGGACCCCTGCGCGCAAGGCGGCGGCGTTCGCGCTGCTGGCGCTTGCGGAGCGGTATCAGATTCTGTATTTTACCTGCCATGACGAGACGGCGGCGCTGGGCGGCGCGCAGTATTCCCGCATTTGCTGTGACCGCCGCCGCGCGTGCGGGGGAAACACCGTTTCAGCCGCGGGGGCCGGGGCGGGGAAGGGACAAGCCGCATAATACCCGGACGGACAGCGGCAGAATATCCGCAGCGCGCGCCGGTGCGTAGGCGCATAAAAGAGGCGACGGCTGATGCCGTCGCCTTATCGTACGCCTTTTTTCAGTTGCGCAGCGCCGTCAGCGGCGCGGGCGGCGCCCGCCGCGGTGGATGAAGCGCGCGGGGGAATATTCGTGCACGCCGATAATGGGCGCGGAGCCGAGCAGGCCGCCGTAGACGACCTCGTCGCCCTCCTCCTTGCCGACGACGGGGATAAGCCGCGCGGCGGTCGTTTTATTGTTGATGACGCCGATGGAGATTTCATCCGCAATGATGGCGGAGATCGTCTCCGCGCTGGTGCGGCCCGGTATGGCGATCATATCCAGTCCGACGGAACAGACCGCGGTCATGGCCTCGAGCTTGTCGAGCTGGAGCGCGCCGCAGCGCGCGGCGTCGATCATGCCCGCGTCCTCCGAGACGGGAATGAACGCGCCTGAAAGTCCGCCGACGTGCGAAGAGGCGAAAGAGCCGCCTTTTTTTCACGGCGTCGTTGAGGATGGCGAGGCAGGCGGTCGTGCCGTGCGTGCCGCACTGCTCCAGCCCGATTTCCTCCAGAATATGCGCGACCGAGTCGCCCACGGCGGTCGGGTGGGCGCAAGAGAGGTCGACAATCCGTAGGGGACGCCGAGGGCTTTCGGACGCTTCGTGCGCGACGAGCTGGCCCATGCGCGTTATTTTGAACGCGGTTTTCTTGATGATTTCCGCAATTTCAGTAATGTTGCAGTCGCCTGCGCGGCGGATGGCGCTGCGCACCACGCCGGGGCCGGACACGCCGACGTTGATGACGCGCTCCGGCTCGCCTACGCCGTGGAACGCGCCCGCCATAAACGGGTTGTCCTCCGGCGCGTTGGCAAACACAACGAGCTTTGCGCAGCCGATGGAGTCGCGCTCGGCCGTGAGGGCGGCCGCCTGCTTGACGATCTGGCCCATCAGCGCGATTGCGTCCATATTGATGCCGGCGCGCGTCGTCGCGACGTTGACGGAGAGCAGACGTTCTGCGTCTGTGCGAGCGACTCGGGGATCGCGTCGATCAGCCTGCGGTCGGAGTCGGTGAAGCCCTTGTGCACCAGGGCCGAAAACCCGCCGATGAAGTTGATGCCGAGGGGCGGCCGCCGCACGGTCCAGGGTTCTGGCGATCATGGGAAAGTCCGGGTTCTTGCAGGCCGCCGCCGCGATGGAGATGGGCGTGACGGCAACGCGCTTGTTGATGATGGGAATGCCGTACTTCTTCTCGATTTCCTCCGTTTTCGGCACAAGATCCTGCGCGCTGCCCGTAATTTTGTCATAGATGTTGTCGCAGAAGCGCCTGGTATCCTCACAGGCGCAGTCGACAAGCGAGATGCCCATTGTGACGGTGCGGATGTCGAGGTGCTCCTGCTCCAGCATTTGCAGCGTTTCCAGTATATCGTAATGTTCCAGCATACTGCCTCCCTATATCCGGTGCATGGAATTGAAGATGTTCTCATGCATGGTGTGGATGTTCTGCCCGAGCTCCTGGCCGAGCCTGTTCATTTCGTCGACAAACTGGGTAAAGGGGATATTGCATTCGGACACGTCGACAACCATCGTCATGGTGAACATGTTGTCCACCACCCTTTGGGATATGTCGAGAATGTTCACGTTGAATTCAAAGCACTTGGTGCAGGTCTTGGCGACAATGCCGACACGGTCGCCGCCGACAACGGTGATCACAGCTTTCATGGAATCGTCCTCCTGAATATTGGAATTTATCAGCGCCTAAAAAAGAATTGATATGGCGGCCGAAGTATGATAAAATACTTTAAACGCCGCGTTGGGCCGCGGGCGTTTTCAATAATAATATCATAAAACTGATTAAATGAAAACAGTTTTTTACAGGTTTTTAAGAATTCGGGAAAGAAGGCGAAACCCATTGATCCAATGCGACTACCATGTGCATTCCTACCTCTCCTTCGACGCGTTCGACGACCTGCCCACCATTGCCAGAGCGGCGCAGGAGAAGGGCTCAACCAGATCTGCGTGACGGACCACTACGAATGCACGCAGTATAACGCCTATGAGAAAAACCGGCCGGTGTCCATGATGCGCGAGACGTACCTGCGCGCGGTGGCGGCGAACCAGACGGACGTGAAACTCCTGTTCGGCGTGGAGCTGGGGCTGTCCCAACCACCTCAACGAGCTGGCGGGCTCGCCCTGTCCGACGGGAAGTTCGACTTTGTCATCGCGTCGAGCCACAACACGCGCGGCAGGGGCGATTTTTACCGCATGGACTACAGCGAAGACCTGACGCCTGTGTTTCGGCAGTATTATGAAGAGCTGTTTGAAATCCTGCGCTGGGGCAAGTTCGACGTGATCGGGCACCTCAACTATTTTGAACGCTATGCCGTGCGGGACGGGTACGAGCTGGACCTGCGCCCCTATCTCTCGACATGGCGGGCGAGCTGTTTCTTGTCCGGGAGAATAAGGGCATAGAGCTGAACACGGCGGGCCTGTTCCAGCCCGTGCACAGACGCAGCCGACCTCGGTTTTCTGAAGCTGTACAGGGACTGCGGCGGGAAGATCGTCACCGTCGGTCGGATTCGCACCAGGCCGCGCACGTGGGCCCGGGGCATGGACAGGGCGCGCGAAATGCTGCTTGCCGCCGGGTTCAGTATGTAACCGTGTTTGAAAACAGAACCCCGCGTTTTGTTTCCATAAAATAATAACAAAGGAGAAACAGGTATGGACAGGATTTTAGAGCTGCTGCAGAAGGACGCGAAACTGAGCGCGGCGCGTATCGCCGTGATGCTCGGCATGGAAGAAGCAGCCGTTGCCGCAAAGATAAAAAGAATATGAAGAGAACGGCACGATTCTTGCATACCGTGCAATCCTGAACGATGAAAAGCTGGACTGCGCGCCTGTGCGCGCGCTCATCGAGATTCGGGTGATGCCGTACAAGGCCACGGCTTTGAAAAGTCGCCCGCCACATCAGCCAAGTACGAGGAGGTGCGCTCGGTCTCGCTCATGTCGGGCGGGTTCGACCTGTGCGCCGAGGTGGACGGCGACAATATGCGCGACGTGGCGCTGTTTGCTTTAGCCGAAAAGCTTGCCGTGATCGACGGGGTGATGGGCACGACCACCCATTTTGTCCTGCGCAAATACAAAGGATGAAGGCGTCTTTTTACAAGTTTGAGAAAAGACGAGAGGGCAATACCTATGATGGATTACAGTCAGCTGATTCCGGGGGTACGGGCCCTCAAGCCCTCGGGATCCGGAAATTTTGACATCGCCGCGACGATGGACGACGTGCTGTCCCTCGATCGGCAGCCGGACTTTGTCACGCCCTGGGTGGTGCGCGACGCGGGAATCGACTCGCTCGTGCGCGGCCGGACCTTCTATACCAGCAATGCCCGGGCTGATCGAACTGCGCACGGCCATCTGCGAATACTATGCGCGCACCTTTGCGCTTTCGTATACGCCGGAGCAGGCCCTGGTCACCGTGGGCGGCAGCGGGCGATCGACCTGTGCCTGCGCACCCTGCTCGGCCCGGGCGACAGAAGTCATCATCCCGGAGCCGTCCTTTGTCTGCTACGAACCGATTACACAGCTATGCGGCGGCCGCCCGGTCGCAATCCGGACCAAGGCGGAAAACGAGTTCCGGCTCACGGCCGACGAAAGCTGCGCGCCGCCATTACGCGGACCAAGATTCTGGTGCTGCCGCCCGAACAACCCCACCGGCGCGGTGATGGGCGGGAGGACCTGGAGGCGATTGCCGACGTGCTGCGCGGCACCAACATCATCGTGCTTTTCGGATGAGCTGTACGCCGTGCTCACCTATACGGGCAGGCGGCATGTCTCCATTGCGAATATAGGGCATGCAGGAGCGCACGATCGTAGTAAACGGCTTTTCCAAGGCTTACGCCATGACGGGCTGGCGGCTGGGATACGCGCTCGGGCGAAAGACATCATCAAAACCATGACCAAGATACATCAGTTCGCCATCATGTCCGCGCCGACAATGGCGCAGGACGCCGCCGTTGTGGCCCTGCAGCCGAGACGGACGGCGCCGTGCAGGAAGATGGTGGAGGGTACAACATGCGCCGCCGTCTGCTGCTCTCAGCCGCTTCCGCGGGATGGGGATCGAATGCTTCCGAGCCGCTCGGCGCGTTCTATGTATTCCCGAGCATTGCGAAGTTTGGACTGCCAGCGAGGAGTTCTGCGAGCGGTTCCTGTACGACGAACACGTCGCCATCGTCCCCGGCAGCGCTTTCGGCGCGAGCAGGGGCTTCGCGCGCATTTCCTATACAAGAGCCTGCGCGATATTGAAACGGCGATGGACCGTATGGGCGCTTTATTGCCAAAATCCAGATCGAGGTGACGGGCTTGGTACAGTCAAAACTGCGAAGCTAGAATCTGCTGCTCAACTATCACCGGGGTGCGGGACGACGGCTATCACACGCTGGAAACCGTGATGCAGACGGGACCTGTATGATTTCATGACCATCGACGCGACCGGCGGCCAGATCCGGCTGACGGGCAACCTGCCGTATATACCCTACAATGAGAAAAAACCTGGTGTACCGCGCTGCGGCAGCCTTTTTTGAGGCGACGGGCATTCCGCCCGCCGCGCGGATACACCTGACAAAGCACATCCCGTGCAGGCGGGCATGGGCGGCGGCAGCGGCAATGCCGCCGGCGCGCTCATCGGGCTGAACCGGCTTTACGGCGAGCCGCTTTCACGCGGCGCGCTGGCCGCGCTGGCCGGCCCGCTCGGCGCGGTGCCCTATTCTTTCTTGGCGGAACGGCGCTGTGCGCCGGCACGGGCGACGAGCTTACCCCTTTGCGACCAATGCCGGACTGTGCGATTGTCGTGCTGAAAGACCGGCAGGGAGTGTCCACTTCGGCCGCCTATGCGAAATACGACGCCGACCCCGTCCCGCCTGTGGGCGACGTAAAAGCGTCTGCTCGCCGGGATTGACCAGGGCGGCTTAGCCAGATCTGCGCAGGGGCTTGGAAATGTGTTTTACGAGTACGCCGCCGCCCAGTGCCGCAGATCAAATGGGCGTATGACGACCTGTTCGACGCCGGCGCCGACGGCGTCTGCATGTCGGGCAGCGGCTCGGCCGTGTTCGGCATTTTTGCGGACCCGGACCGCGCGCGGCGGTGTTTTCAAAAGCTGGGCAGAGCCCATGCGTATATCTATGACTAGGCCGACGAAGGACGCCGTCCTTCTGTTCGAGGGCTGATGGGGGAGAAGTATGAAAATAGGTATCGTGGGCCTTCCAAACGTAGGAAGAGCACGCTGTTTAACGCCATTACAAATGCGGGCGCGCAGTCCGCAAATTACGCCTTTTGCACCATTGAACCCAATGTGGGAATCGTGGACGTGCCGGACCGCCGCCTGCAGGCGCTGGCAGATGTACCATCCGAAGAAGGTGACGCCGGCGACCATCGAGTTCGTGGACATCGCGGGCCTGGTCAAGGGCGCGTCGCGCGGCGAGGGGCTGGCAACAAGTTCCTGTCCCACATCCGCGAGGTCGACGCGATCGTGCACGTTGTGCGCTGTTTTGACGACGACAACGTCATTCATGTGGAGACGACGGTAGCCCCCGGCGCGACGCTGAAATCATCAACCTGGAACTGGTTCGCCGACATGGAGATGGTGGAGCGCCGGATTGACCGTGTGAAAAAAGGCGCTCAAGGGCGACCAGGGGTTTCAGGCCGAGCTGAATCTGCTCGAGCGGGTATACGCGGCCCTGTGCGACGGTACGCCCGCCCGCGCGCTGGAATACGACGAGGCGGAAAAGCTGCTGCGCAACGTCGCGCTGCTGACCGTGAAGCCCGTGATTTATGCGGCGAATATGGATGAAAAGACGTTTGCCGCCGGATAGACAACAGCCCGTATTACCGGACTGTACAGGACCGCCGCGGAAGGGGCGCAGGTGCTGCCCATCTGCGCCGCGCTCGAGGAGGAGATTTCCTCGCTTGACGAAGAGGAAAACAGATTTTTCTGAAGGATATCGGTCTGGAAGCGGGGCTTGACCGCATGGTCACGGCCTGCTACACGCTGCTCGGCCTGATAAGCTATCTCACCGCGGGCGGGACGAGGTGCGCGCGTGGACGATCACGCGGGGTACCAAAGCGCCGGGCGCGGCGGGCAAGATACACTCCGATTTCGAGCGCGGGTTCATCCGCGCCGAGACGGTCGCGTTCGACGACCTGATGCAGTCGGGCGGTATGGCGGGCGCCAGGGAAAAGGGCCTGGTCCGCAGCGACGAGGGCAAAAGAATACGTCGTGCAGGACGGGGGACGTGATCCTCTTCCGTTTCAATGTGTAAAACCGGCGTCCGGATACAGGCGGCGCCTGAATATGCGGCAGAAAAGGGAAATAATGGAGGAAGTGCAATGAGCGACCTGAATGAGAACCGGAATCCAGACTCGCAGCGGCAGGACGCCGGTGAGCTGGAAGACAAAGGTGGCGGACTATCTGCGCAAAGAACCGCGCGACCTGCCGCCCATGCCGAAGGCCTCCCGCAAGCGCCTGGGGGAATTTTCAGAGGGCACGGACGAGATCACCGGCTCGGATACCGCGTCCCGTTTTGTGGACTCGCTGCGCGGATTGTCCATTATCGCCATGGTGCTGTACCATTTGCGTACGACGTATGCAACTTTCGCTTTTTTGAGGGAACGGGCTTCAAACCGCTTTATCGGAAGCATTTTCTACTCTGAATCCATGGCCTATTGGCTTTTCGGGTTTCAGATGCTGTTTATATTTGTGTCCGGTATTTCCTCCAATTACAGCCGGAACAACCAGGCGCGCGCTCAAGCTGTTTTTCGCCGCCATGCTCATTACTGTTGGCAGCGCTGTATTTTTCGGGCCGAGCGGCGCGATCTACTTTGGGATTCTGCATTTTCTGTGCGTCGCCTCGCTGATCTATGCCGTCTGCAACAAGTACTGCGATTTCCTGTTTGAACGCGTCAACCTGGCCGTATACCTGTTCCTGTTCGTCATTTTGTGATGCTGACGTCCAGGAAAGTACCAGTTCGAGCCGCTGTACCTCAATCTGTTCGGCCTGCGCCTGGAGGTCCCGTATTTTATCACCGGGTTTACGCCCTACGGCTTCACCGCGCCGGACTTTTCGAATTTTCCCTGGATTATGCTGTTTTTCTGCGGCGTTGTTTTCGGCCGGTATATGAAGCAGGGATCATCCCGGACAACTGGTACAAGTTCCGCATCCCCGGCCTGATTTTTGGGAAGGAATACGCTGCTGATATACATTATTCATCAGCCCATCATCTACGGCCTGCTTGTATCTGCTGGACCTGGTGCTGTAAAACAGCGGAAACCAGTTGACGAAAAATAGTAAATTTCTTGCTATTTTCAAAAAGTATGATATAATATCCGATGTAATTTTTTTAAGGCAAAATGCAATCAGGCAACGACTATGCCCATAGGCCCGCGCCGCTGTACGGCGCCTGCCGAGGGGGGGAAACAGCATGGACAACCGCAATTATGAGGACAATCAGGACAATTTGAATATAGACGGCAATGAGGATATCGCGCGCGCGGTAAATGCCGCGCGCGTCAGGCAAAGCAGAACGGCTCCCCGGATCGCGGCGGACGCCGCGGCGGCGCTTTCCGGCGAAGGATCGGGGCGCGCAGGCGAGACCGACGCGCAGATGGACGATATCGCCGCCGCCGTACGGAGGCGACGGAGCGCGTACACGAGGCAAAACTGCAGCCGGAGAAAACCGCCAGACCGGAGGAACCGGCGCAGCCTGCAGTGGCGGGCAGGGTCTCCCGGGCAGGCGGCGCCCGGAATTCTGGAACAGAGGAGGATGCCCGTAAGGCGGAAGCCGCCGCAACGACGGTGGAAGAGTCGGGATTGATATGTCGGACACGATTCCATCGCCGTCGGGCGCAGGACGCCGCGCCGCAGGCGGCGGATGAATCGCAGACCATGGTGTTCGGCGCACCGGCGCTCCCGCCGGCGCCGAGCAGCGATGACCTTGCCGATACCATTCGGGTCGACTCAAAAGGAACTGAAGCAGTTGAAAAGAAATAAAAAGAAATCGAACAGCCGGTGGTACTGGAGCGTGCTGAAAGGCCTCGGCTATGCCGTGAGCCTGCTGGCGGGCATGGCCGTGGGCCTGCTTATTTTGTTACTGTAATCAACAATTTTGAAGACCCCACCATGGATGAGCTGTTCGCAAACCTGACACTGGACTCCACAACGACCATTATGGCCTATGACAAGGAAAAGGGCGACTATGTGGAGCTCCAGGAGCTTTTACGCCGACAAAACAGGTTTGGGTGGACCTGGAAGACATTCCGCTGCATCTGCAGCAGGCGCTCATCAGCATAGAAGACGAGCGTTTTTACGAGCACAACGGCGTGGACTGGAAACGTTTCGGCGGCGCTGTTATCGGCTGGTTTACCGGCAACGACACCTACGGCGCGTCCACGCTTACCCAGCAGTCATTAAAACCTGACGGACGAGGACGACGTAAGCTGGCAGCGCAAAGCGCGCGAGGTGTTCCGCGCGCTGTATGTGGAACGCAAATTCGATAAGGACGTTATTCTGGAATACTATCTCAATGTCGTTTACTTTAATTACAGGGCCTACGGAGTCGGCAAGGCCGCCGAGCTCTACTTTAACAAGGACGTCAAGGACCTGACGCTTGCAGAGTCGGCGTCGCTGGTGGCCATCTTTAAAGCGCCGGCGTATTACGAACCCTTACGACCACTATGACAACAACCTCAGCCGGCGCAAGCTTGTGCTTGGGAAAATGCTGGAGCTGGGCTATATATCGCAGGAAGAGCATGACCAGGCGGCGGCGGAGCATCTGTCGCTCAACCCCAAGGGGCCGCAGATGGCGCTGGAGCCGACCTATTCTTTCTTTGTCGACCAGATTATTGAGGATTTGATCGACTATCTCCGATCCGGAAAACGGCCTGCCCTACAACAGCGAAAGCGCCAAGTCCCTGATATACCGCGGAGGACTGACTATTTACGCGACGATTGACCAGGAGATGCAGGCCGCGCTGGACGCAGCGTACGCGGACGACGATATTTTCCCCCGCGTGCGTACGGAGGAACAGTACCAGTCCGCCATGTACATCATGGACCACAAGACTGGTTTTGTGCTCGCCATGGCCGGCGGACGCGGGGAAAGACGACCAACCGCGGCCACAACCGCGCGACCATGTCGCCCCGGCAGCCGGGGTCCGCGCTCAAGCCGCTGTCGGTCTATGTGCCTGCGCTGGAAGCCGGCGTTATCACGCTGGGCAGCGTAATCGACGACAGCCCGGTCAAGTACTACGGCGGCCCGTATCCGCAGAACGCTACGCGAAAATACTACGGCATGACAACCATGTACTTTTGCCATTGAACAGTCGCTTAACGCGACCCCCGCGCGCGATTCTGGAGGATCTGCTCGGCTATGAGGCGTCGTTTGATTATATGTACGACAAGCTGCGCTTTAAGTCTCTTGTCAGGGAGCGTGTGGACGAGGACGGCAGCAGCATTCGGACGTAGGGCTTGCCCCGCTGTCTATGGGCGCGCTTACAGACGGCGTCACGGTCCGGGAAATGACGGCGGGATACGCTGCAATCGCGAACCAGGGCGCGTACAATCAGCCGCTTACTTTCTCCAAAGTGGTGGACAACACGGGCAAGACGATCATTGAGATAGAGCCGGAGAACGATCAGGTTATGTCCGTGGAAAACGCATGGCTGATGCAGGAGCTTCTGCAGAACGGCGTGCGCAACGGTCTTGCGGGCAGCGGCCGGCTCAGTATTCCGCTGGCCAGTAAAACCGGTACCTCAAACTACAACTATGACAAGTGGTATATGGGCTTTACGCCCTATTTCACCGCCGGCCTCTGGCTCGGCTATGACGAAAAACGCGAACCTCACGGACAACGGCGCGCCGGCGACCATTTCCGGCCAGGTCTGGAAGGGGATAATGAGCTATATCATTGACGCGATGGGCTATGAGGAGATGGACGGCACGCTGGCGCCGCGGCCGGACACCATCTGACCGGCAGCTACTGCATGGATTGCGGCGGCGCGGCTACGGCGGCCTGCTCGGCGGATATCCGCGGCAGCCGGATCGGCACCGCGTACTCATGTGCAGGGAACACAGCCTACGACAGCGTGCAAGTGCCATGTGAGCGTGTATGTTTGCGACAAGTCCAACCAGATTGCGCACAACAACTGCCCCAAGGCGCATACTGTAACGATGATCGATATAGTTCGTGAATTCGAGTCCAATATCTGGCTCAGAGACGGCGACTATGTATTCCGTGACCCGGGCGACAGCGGCCTTTCCCGCACCGGCCCTGTGTTTATGAATTTCTTCTCCGGTATGTTCCCGGATATGGCGGCGGAGATTCCAATAACCACCTGTGTACGGCGCATGAGATTACGGCAAACCCGACGCTGTTTGACCCCAACAATGTTGTTTCCGAGTCGTCTTCTTCGAGTTCGTCCAGTCAGTCGAGCAGTTCGTCGAAATCGTCCACATCCAAATCCTCCAGCAGTTCCAGTCAGACCCGGCCCGAGCCGGAGGAGGTTTACGGTAACGCTTTGCCCGGCAGTACCGCGGCATACAACGATTACGCCGGATATTGCCGCCGTTACGGTGGGATAAAGGCGACAGTTTCACGCTTTATTGTTACGCTGTATGTCCGGATATACCAATCGCCGCAGGTGCGCGTCAATAATTCGCCGCTGGAAAGGGTCTGGACAATATCTACACCTATGTCGTCAATAATGATAAATAGCGCGATATACAAATAACAGTGAACGTAAGAGCCTTAATTGTGGTACATAATAAAGGAACAATCCGTTCCGCTCGCCGCCGTAGCTCAACTGGATGAAGTGGCAGATTCCGTTCCTGAAGGTCGGGGTTCGAATCACTTCAGGGCGGACCACGCCGGAGCAAGATCCCTTTGCTCCGGCTTATTTCGAACTGTTCTGCTGTGGTGTGATGTATTGTGTTTGATATAATTGAAGATATGAATCACGCTATAATAACAATTTTTGGTCGACGACCATGACCATTTTCAGATCTGGAGGTTTCCAATATGTCAGCGGATAAATCAAGGCTGTCTGGCAATATGCAGAAGTATAATAATTACCCACTATGATGAGGAGATTTCATGGAGTTTGAGCCGCTGAGGTTACAACAAATTTCGCATTCAGGAAGAGAATTTTCAAAACTTGAGCCAAACGCCCTTTGAAGTGATTCGGGCAATCCGTTTGACCAGCGCAAACTCTTCAGGATTCTGACGACAGGGTAATGGAAGTATGTGCCATTGGAAAACGGTTTGATTCGCGACGGTTCACGACGTTTACGCGGCAATTTCATCTCACGCCGCGGAAGCCAACCCGTGAAACTCAAGCAATCAATGGTTTGTCCACTATCCCCAAAGCCTACATGCATTGAAAGAAGGTCCTCAGCTCATGGCAAACAACAAAGTATCTCTTGATTGCAATTAATCATTGAATGCGACTTACCTGCCGGAAGTTGATTGCACCTGCGTTACAATGAATTTTCATGAGGAAGTCGGCTGCAGTGGGAGGTTTCTTTAACATGGAGAATTCGGTGCTTTGCGGCCCCGGGCAGCCGCTGCATAGTTGACCAGGCTTGGTACTTGACAGGCGTTCGTGGGGTCCGATGGAATATGACGGCTTGGGCCGGAGGTTGCTGAATTATGCCTTTTATCAGGGGATGCCTTTGACGACCAAGACAGTTTTCCCATAGCCATTGGAATTGTCAATAGAGGCCGGTTGAAAGCTATCATGCCATACACTGCGGCTGGAAAAGGTCTGATAACAGGCGGTAGGAATGGGCATGAAGTGAACTGCCAGTAGAAAAATGAGATTTCCTAAGTATAACGATGGGCAAGCGACACATGCA
>VOFB01003856.1_pt1 | contig 42256 bp, 65 predicted proteins | sample 5384141 | NCBI WGS metagenome assembly VOFB01 (sample SAMN12384721, study PRJNA508395) | human gut metagenome | isolation source: healthy gut A | host: Homo sapiens
GAAGTACAGGCTCAGCGGCACAATCGTGTATCCCTTGGCTTCGATGCCGCGGGCGAGCTTGGTGATCTGCGGTCGGTGCAGCAGCGCGCTTGGGCGCATGGTTGTTCCATGTGCCGTTCAGGTATTCGGGGATGTTCGCGCCCCTCCAGCCACATCTCACCACGGCGGTCGATGGAGATGAACGCCTCGGACAGCGATGCGCGCCTTCGCGCAACGACTTGACCTCGGTGCCGGTCAGGGCCAGCCCTGCCTCGTACTTGTCTTCGATGGCATAGTCATGCCGGGCCTTCTTGTTCTGGACGATGAGTTTCTCACCGGTTTCTTGGGCATGTCTCCTCCTTTCGTGGGCAATAACTCGTGAGTAGCAACTCGTGGGTAGCAACGCAACATCCGACGATATCACGGACCGGCCTCGAATACGAAAAGGGTTCCTCTTCAAGAGGAACCCTTCAACCGTATATATCGGCCGAACCAACCGGTCAGTGGACGAACCAGTACTGACCCAAATTGGTCAAGGTGCGGTAGTGCATGTTCCACGGACCACCCCAGTTCATTTCGGAGATCTGAATGTGCCGTCGCCATACACGGCTTCAACCACGGCAACATGGCCCCAGGTACCGTCGGCACCGTCCTGACCAGGCAGGAAGGAGAGCGCGGCGCCGACCTGAGGGTTGTGGTCCACGCGCAAGCCGTACGAGGGGCGCTGCGCCACCAGTCGCCGCCATTGCCGAGATAGGACGGCGTGCCAATGCCCATCTGCCTACGGCGTTCATACGCCCAGTACGTGCACTGGCCGGCGACATAGGCGTTGCCGTAATCACCGTTCGACGTGCCTTGGCCGCCGACGCTGGGGGCGGGGGCCGGGGCCGGTGCCGGAGCCGGAGCCGAGCGGGCGCCGGAGCGGGGTCACCGGGTGGACGGCGTGCCGCCCTGGTTACCGGTATCCACCCGGTTGGCGGCGTCCTGCTGCTCCTTCTGGTACTGACGATTGTAGGAATCGACCTGGGAAGCGATCAGTACGGTCTGGGCCGCCTGCTTGGCGGATTGGGAATCCAGACTGTCGATCATGGAAGACAGTTCGTCCCGACTTGTTTCGCCCTCCTGGCGTAGCTTGTCCAAAGCGTCACGTTCGCTTTGCGCGGTTTCGGCGGCGGTCTGTGCGGAAGCGGCCTTCTCATCGGACTGGGTCTTGAGCACAGCGATCTGCTTTTCGATGGCCGCCAGACGTTCGCCACGGTTCTTCGACGTGCTCAGTGAGGTCGCGGCGGAGGAAGCCGCATTCGCCTCGTTGCGGGACAACGCGTCCCGGGACTGCATGGAGTTGACGAAGTCCTGTGTGCTGGTGGCACCCGTCACCACGCTCATCACGTCGGAAGCATTCGAGCCGTGCATCTCGTCACGGGCCAGCTGGGCCACGGCGGCGTGCGCGTCATCGTAGTCCTTGCCGGTCTGCTTGATCCGCTCCTCGAGCGTCTCCTTGTCTTTCTGCGCGGCGGAAAGACGTCCGGATGCGGCATCGGCCTCGTCCTGAGCGGTGGTGGCGGCATCCCTCGTTGGCCTGTGTGACCTTGGCCTGCGCGGCGACAATCTTGTTGTTGGTCAGATCGTCCAGCTAAGTACCTTATTCGCCAGGTCTGGCTGGCACCGGCCAACTGCTGCTTGAGTTCGGCCTCGCGCTGTACCAACGCGGCGTGCTGGTTCTGCGCATTGATCAGGTCGGAATAGGTGTCTGCCTGGGCAGGCTGTGCCGAGCTGAACGCCAGACCTCCCACACAGGCTGCGGCGGCCACCAGTGCCGCCAGTGCGGGCTTGATCACACGTACGTTCGTCATATGTGAATAGTCCTTTCGCTCACTTAAGCCAATACCATAACATGCGAACCTGAGAGGCTTGCACACGATGTCATCACATTTCTCGCGGGTAAGCCGGTCACGTTACGCCCCTCAAATAACGCCGCAACGAGATGGTTGAAGCGATGATGGACAGCAGTATCGCGCCCACAACCAGGAACGGCGATATCACCAGTACCGTGAGCTGATTCATAAGGGAATCCATGTAACGGATTTCGCCAGCCAGCCGGTGACGAACACGTTGACGATAGCCGAAAGCATGAGGCACGAGAGCACCGAGCCGATCAGCGAGGCGATGGTGCCCTCCAGAATGAACGGCAGACGAATCGTCCAGTTCGAGGCACCCACGTACCTCATGATTTCGGTTTCGGTTCGTCTGGATGCGGCGGACATACGAATGGTGGTTCCGGTCAGCAGGATGGCGACCACCACCATCACGCCGGCGAGCAGCCGTAACCGCCGTGGCTCGGTTGAGCACGGCGAACACCGGGTCGAAGATCTGGCGCTGATCGGTAACGTCTTCCACACCCTCCTTGCCAGAGAGCACTTCGGAGACCACCTGATATTTGGTGGGGTCCTTGAGCTTGAGCCAGAGAGAGTCCTGCATATCGTCCGCGGTCAGCGTACGGCCTTGAATTCGCCATTCGGGTACTGCTTGGTGAATGTGCTGTCGTAGAAGTCCTGCTTGCTGACGTAGTCGATGTTGGAGACCACGTCGTTGAGTTCGTCGCGAATGGTTTTCTGCAGTGCCGTGATCTCATTGGCTGAGGGCGATTTGCCGGAAGCGCAGTTCGCGGATTGGCTGGTGCCGTCGGGGCATAGCCACACCACGACCTCGACCTTGTCGTACCAGTCGCCCTTGGCTTTGGTGATCTGCGCCTGAGTAAGCACCGAAGCGCCGATGAACAGGAATGAGATGAAGGTGACCAGCGTCAGCGACAGCAGCATCGACAGGTTACGGGTGAGGTTGGCCCACGTTTCGACAGAATGAATCGTGCTCGCATATGATCCCCCTTACCCTTCGCGCCCTCAGCGGGTTGATCGTCGGATGTTTGGTCTGCGGCGGACTGCTCGTCGGCGGACTGCTCGTCAGCAGGCTGCTCGGCGGCGGACTGCTCGTTGGCCGGCGGTGCGGGCGGTTCCGGCGGTGCGGGCGGCTCCGGCGGGGCCGGCGGCTCGGCGGCGGATGACACGGACGTATCGGCAACCACGGCGGTCGCGGCGGTCGCGGCGGGACTCGTCCTTGAACGGGTCGAACGCCTGGGTGCTTTCAGGGCGGCGGCCTGCTCGTCCAACGGAATGCCCTTGCCCCAGGTCAGCGTGTCTTCCAGCGGCGCAAACGTCTCGCCATAGCGGCCGGTGCGGCCGGAATGCACGGAATTGGCCAAACGGGCGATGCCTTCAGACGGCTCGTCACTGCCCTCGATGGCCTTGGTCGCCGCCGCCAGCACATGATGGGCGGTGTCGGACTTGGCTTCGACTTCGGCATCCGGGAAGAACAGGGCGGAATCGTAGGAGCCATGAGCCTCGTCACGCACGATCTTGCCGTTGTGCAGTTCGACCACGCGCTTGCGCATCGAGTTGACGATCTCTTCGTTATGCGTGGCCATGACGATGGTGGTGCCGGTGCGGTTGGATGGCGTCCAGCACTTCCATGATGCCCAGCGAAGTGGTCGGGTCGAGGTTGCCGGTGGGCTCGTCGGCCAGCAGAATCTGCGGGTGGTTCACGTAGGCGCGGGCGATGGCCACACGCTGCTGCTCGCCACCGGAGAGCTCATGCGGGTAGTTCTTTTCCTTGCCGGTGAGCCCCACGGTAGCCAGCACCTTGGGCACCAACGATTTGATGGTGGACCGCCGTGTGCCGATCACCTCAAGGGCGAACGCCACGTTCTCCACACGGTTTTGTTATTGAGCAGCTTGTAATCCTGGAACACGAAGCCCAGCGAACGGCGGTACTGCGGCACTTGACGGTTGGTGATGCGCCGCAGATCGTTGCCGGCCACGCGAATCTCGCCGTTGGTGGCCTCTTCCTCGCGCAACAGCAGGCTCAAGAGCGTGGTCTTGCCGGAGCCGGACGCACCCACAAGGAACACGAAATCACCGCGTTCGATATCGAGGTTGATGTCGTCAAGCGCCGGTCGGGTGCCTTTGGGATAGATCTTGGACACATTGTCCAGTGAGATCAGTGCCATAATGCTGTTTACTCCTCGGTTTCGGCGGCGCGGCGCTGTTCGTGGCGCCAGCGGATGCCGGCCTCGATGAACGCGTTGATGTCGCCGTCGAACACGGCCTGGGTCTGGCTGGTTTCGTAGCCGGTGCGCAGGTCCTGACCATCTGGTAGGGGTGCAGCACGTAGGAGCGCATCTGATCGCCCCAGCTGGCCTTGATGTCGCCGGCGAGCTCCTTCTTCTTGGCCTCCTCCCTCGTGGCGCAGCACGAGCAGTCGGGACTGGAGCACGGCCATGGCGGAGGCACGGTTCTGAATCTGCGAACGCTCATCCTGCATGGTCACCACGATGCCGGTGGGAAGGTGGGTGATGCGCACGGCCGAGTACGTGGTGTTCACGCCCTGGCCGCCGGGGCCGGAGGAGCAGTAGGTGTCCACGCGGATGTCCGTATCCGGAATGTCGATATGGTCGGTGGCCTCGACCAGCGGCACCACTTCCACGGCGGCGAAGCTGGTCTGGCGGCGGCCCTGGTTGTCGAACGGGGAGATACGCACCAGACGGTGGGTGCCGCCCTCCACGGACAGACGGCCGTAAGCGTAGGGGCGTCCACCTGGAAGGTGGCGGACTTGATGCCGGCCTCTTCGGCGTAGGAGGTGTCCATGACCTTGGCCTTGAAGCCGTTACGCTCGCAGTAGCGCAGGTACATGCGCAACAGCATCTGCGCGAAGTCGGCCGCGTCGACGCCGCCGGCACCGGAGCGGATGGTCACCACGGCGGAACGTTCGTCGTATTCGCCATCGAGCAGGGTCTGGATCTCCATCTGGTCGAGATCCTTCTGAATCTCGCCGATTTCGCCTTGCGCCTCGTCCAGAGAGTCCTGGTCGCCCTCCTCGTGGCCGAGTTCGACGAGCGTTTCCACATCGTCGATGCGCTGGGAGGCGGAGTTCAGACGCTTCAGCTGCGATTCCGCGGCGGACAGCCGGCTGGTGATCTTCTGGGCGTTTTCCGGATCATCCACAGGCCCGGGGCCGCGGCCTGCGTTTCGAGATCCTTGATATCGGCCTTGAGTCGGTCGACGTCCAGCGCCTTGGCGATGGATTCATATTGGCGCGGGCTTCGCCGATCGCCTGGGTAAAGTCAAATTCTGCCATCGTGGTTTACCTTACTGTTGATTCTTTGAGATTCCTTGGGAAGTCACGTCCTTGTTGACAGCCTTCGCACATTCCTCTGGCGTTGGCGGGCATTGCCGCGCCACACGCGCATCCGCCTGCAATCCATGCTGCCAGAAGGTTCCGGGCCTGCCTTGCCGATAACCGGCCGGGCGACCTCACGAATCCCTCGCATCAGACGTGTTCAACTGCGGGCACGAATATGCGAAGGCAACGTCAAAAGCCCCGCGTAAATCGCCGGGATGACCAGAGAGCCGAGCATGGCCACAGCTATGACCACGCACACCACACGCACGATGGTGCGGCGGCGGTTCTCACGCTGCTGTCGGCTGTCCTGATAGTTACTCACGAGACCAATAGTGTACTCACCGCTTACGACCGCAGGACTTGCCGCCGACGCCCGCTCCTGCCGGTGGGCCCCCACGGCCTTCCCTTGCGCTTTCAGCGCCGCCAGATGGTGTTTCATGGCCACCAGCATGATGTGCGAATCCTCAAGGTCCAGGTGGCGTTCGTTGTGGGCGGAATCAAGCGCGCCCTGACGTTTGGCGTAGGCGTCGAGCGTGTTGTCTCCGTAAGGATGCTCGTTGGTGGGTACCGCGCCGGGGTCCCACTGCCGGCTCATCGGCAGGGTATCGATGATGGTGATGCGCCCGGCGCGGTAGCTTTCCGCGTATCCGGCGACGTTCAGCATGAACCAGCTATGTTCGAAGGTGGCGTTATGCGCCACGTACGGCTGCTGGGTAAGCCGCGCGAGCAGGCCGGCCTGGGCTTGGGGCCATTCGTCGAAGAGTCGGTACCCGGCCTCGCTGCTGCGGCCGCGTACATCGATGCCGGTGAGTTTGGCGATGAGGGCGTTGCCGAGCGCCGCGTTTTCCGGCGGCACGCCAAAAGCGAGGCGGGACTGGCCGTAGGCGTCGCCGGCGGCGTAATAGCCCTGCTCATAGGCGTATGTCTCGGGTTCGCCGGCCGGGCGCGGACTGGCCATGTTCATGAATTCGAAGCCGACGTCGATGATGTAGTCACGCGCCGGATCGATGCCGGTGGTTTCGATGTCGATGCCCATCACCGCATCCACGTCGCGGCCGGGCAGGTAGGCGTCGCGCCAGTCGGGCTTGTGATGGTGTCCGGTAGCGTTGCCAGACGCGGCGGCACCACCCGGCAGAGCGGCACCACCCGGCGAAGTCGCGCCGGAGAGATTGGCGCGGGCCATCGCCGCATCGCCCGCCCGCTTCTGGAAGCGCTGGGCCTTACGCCGTTCGGCGCGTGCGTCAGAATCGCCGCCGTACGATCTTGGACATCGTCCAAGGCGACTGTTGTGGGAACTTGACATCGCTGTTTTCGGCGGCAGTGTTTCCGGCAGATGCGCCACCGGTTTCGCCGCTCAGATCCAGCATGCCTTGGTCATCGTTCGACGGGCCGCTGCCGGAGTACGGCTTGAGCACGGCAATGGTGGCCCTCCCCCGCCGTTCGCGACTGACCGCCCATAGGTGTTGCTGTTCGCCCAGATGCAACAGCGTGTTGATGTTGTCGTTGAGCCGACGATTGGCGTAGGCGAGCGCGCGAGGCAGACGATAGGAGCCGATGAACCGGTCGAAATCGGTCATGAATGCGCTGTTGCATTGGGCGATGATCGATTCCAGACGCTCGCGTGTGGCGTAGTCGGCCTTCAATGCGTCGTGGATGGACTGTGGGGTGGATTCCGGTATTGTGCCGACGCCATGCGCCAGGTCCAGAGAACGCACCCAGTCCCAGTCGATGGTGGTGCCATCGGCGTCCTTGGGCATGGACGCCGCCCATTGGGGGAATGTCTCCCTTGGCGGCGTCGAACCATGCACGGTCGGTCATAGTGCGAAACCGAGCTCTTCAGCGGCCTCGGTGGGCACCGGGTCTTCGCACCAGTAGTCCTCGAGGTTCTCGTTGGTGGTCAGCGAACGGATTTCGGCGCGATCGATATACAACTCGCCGCTCAAATGATCGGTTTCGTGCTGGAAGATGCGTGCGGGCCAGCCGTGCAGCGGCTCGCTGTGGTGTTTGCCGTCTTCATCATCCCATTCGGCGGTGATGTCGAGCCAACGCTTGCGCACAGCTTGGTATCCGTCGAAGCTCAGGCAGCCCTCGTAGAACGAGGCGGTTTTGTCGCTGGTGGGTTTGTAGCTCGGGTTGATGATCACGTGGAAGGGAATTCCGCGATTTCGCGCGGATCATCCTCGTCGTCGCGCACGTGGTCTTCGACCACGGCGAGCGCGAGCCCCAAGCCGATCTGGGTGGCGGCGAGCCCCACGCCGGGTGCCTCCAGCATGGTGGTGTGCATCGTATCGATGAGTTTGGCGAGCGTACGCTTGGAAAGCTGGCCATTATAGGCCACTGTCCGTTGGCGCAACACCGGTTCGCCGGCCTGCACGATGGGCAGGGCTTCTCCTTGCCGCCGGTTTTGATGAGTTGTTCGACATCACGGTTGAGTTCGAGGTCGACTTTGGCGTTCTTTCAAACATTGTTTTTTCCTTAGGGAAGGGTGCTACAGCGCGAGTTCTTCGGCGACGATCTTGGCGAGGCGGGTGCAGACTTCGTCGGCGTAGGCTTGGGTGGCGGCCTCGGCCATCACGCGCACGAGCGGTTCGGTGCCGGAGGGGCGCAGCAGCACACGGCCGGTGTCTCCCAGCAGTTCCTCCTCACGGGCCACGGCATCCTGGATGCGCTTGTTGGTGGAGGCGGCCTTCTTGTCCACGTTCGGCACGTTGATGAGGGTCTGCGGCAGCTGCGGGAAGTCGGCGGCGAGCTCCTTCAGGCTCTTGCCGGATTTGACGACCTCGTTGCACAGGGTGAGCGCGGTCAGGGTGCCGTCGCCGGTGGTGGCGAATTCGCGGTTGATCACGTGGCCGGACTGCTCGCCGCCGAGCGAGTAATCGCCCTTGAGCATTTCCTCAAGCACGTAACGATCGCCCACGGCGGTTTCCACGGTCTTGATGCCCATATCTTTCAGGGCGAGCTTCAGACCGAGGTTGCTCATCACGGTGACCACGAGGGTGTCGTGGTTGAGCTTGCCTTCGCGCTGCTTGGCGCGGGCCAGAATGCCCATGATCTGGTCGCCGTTGATCATGTTGCCGTCTTCGTCCACGGCGAGACAACGGTCGGCGTCGCCGTCGAAGGCCACGCCCATCACGGCATCGGTGGCCTTGACCATGGCCTGCAGCTGCTCGGGGTGGGTGGAACCGGCGTTCTTGTTGATGTTGTAGCCGTCCGGCGAGGCGTTGATCACGATTACATCCGCACCGGCACGGCGCAGGGCTTCGGGAGCCACCACGGAAGTGGCGCCGTTGGCGCAGTCGGCCACGATCTTCAGTCCCTTGAGCGGCTTGGGCTGGGTTTTGTCATCGTTCAGCGGAGCGATGGTGGCCACCAGATGATCGATGTACAGGTTGGTGGCAGTGGTCTGGTCGTGGCTCACGCGGCCCACGCCGGCACCGGTCGGCGGTCCCCAGTCCTGGCCGAGCACGGCCTCGATGTCGTCTTCCTTCTGGTCGGGCAGCTTGGAAGCCGCCGCGCGAAGAACTTGATGCCGTTGTCGGGCATCGGGTGGTGGGAGTCGGAGATCACGGCACCCAGCTCAACGTTGATCACGCTGGTCAGGAACGCGATGCCCGGGGTCGGGATGATGCCTGCGTCGATCACGTCGAATCCGCCGGCGGCCATGCCCGCAGACAGGGCGGAAGCCAGAAAATCGCCGGACACACGGGTGTCACGACCCCGAGCGCGCGGCGGCCCCTCAGGCTGATCGTCTTGGGTGCCGGCGTCGCCGAGCACGCACGGCGGCATCGCCCAAATCCAACGCCAGACGTGCGGTCAAATCCCTATTGGCCAGTCCTCGAACACCATCGGTTCCAAACATCTTCGGCATATGAAGTTCCACTCCTTGTATCGCGTTACCCGCACCATCGTAGTCGTTGTGCTCCACCCTAGGACCCGACTCGGCAAAAAACCGCCACGGAATCTGCTCCAGAACCGGAAATCAGCATTCAACAGCCGCAATGGCATCACCCACAAAACCCGCATATTCATCTTGTTCGGCGGATGAATGATGAGATACATTCGTTAGCGGGCATGCCGGGCGGACCGATGCACTCCGGCACGGGAACGAAGCCATCGCACTAGTAAGAACGGGCCGGCAAACGCGCCTGTAAACAATACAGCGGCAAATACGACGAACGGAACTACCCAGCGTACATCGATAACCGGCAAAGCAACACCAAACAGAACGACGGCGAGGAACACGCTGAGCCATGCGATGAACATGCCCAACGGCATCTCCTCTACCGGGGTGGTCTCGGCCATGAATGCAACGATCTATCACTCCGATGTTGTGGTCAGTATGCGCGGCAGTTGCTCGTCGCGGTTGAGGAAAGAACGCGTTTGGCAGCGAAGTAGCGTATGCCGACCTTCCTCAGTGCGGGCGTATACCATGGTGCAATGCGTCAGGCAGCGGTCCAACTGCCGGCTCAGTATCTCGGCGTCCTGCTGGCGGCGGGCAAATACGGACGGGCAGGGGAAGCTCACGCAGTAAGCGCGCGCACGCCCCATTCCTTACCGATGATGACATATCGCGGATTGTTGATGGGCGCGAGTAGCTCCTTCATAACGCCGGCGAACAGCACCTGCTCGCGCCGCGAACCGCCAATCAGCATGACACGCAATGCCGTGAATCTGCGACGTGTCTGGCGGATCGAGGAAGTCGTTCACCGCTTCGCCTGCCGCGCTGGTTTCTAGGCGCTCAGGTTCCGCAGTCGCCAAATGCCAGACATTGGCCACCTTATCGGGGTCTGCGACCACGCTGCGGTTGACGGCCATGCTGTATGCTTCACTGCATCAGTGTAAGGCACGAATCAATAGGTTTTGAGCCCCAGATCGATGGTAAGAATGATGCCGGCGATTACGGCGGCGGCGCGCATGATGTTTGCGGGAATCTTGCGGGTGATGGACGGGGCGATGTACCCGCCGATGAAGCATCCGATGCACAGCATGATGGCGGCCGGCCAATCGACCGCGCCTTGGATGATGAATACCACTGAGGCGCTGATGTTCGCGCCTGTGCCGATCAGGGTTTTCAATGCATTGATCTTGTGGAATGGGCCGATTTTGGCGGCATCAAGCATGGCGAGAGCCAGGGTGCCGGCGCCCGCGCCGAAGTAGCCGGAGTAGATGGCGACCGCCGCTACGCCCAGCCATACCCACCAGGAATCCTGACTCATGGGCTGCACGAGTTGTTCCGGCGGGCGGTGAGGTGCGGTAGGGGTGGTTGCGCGCTTGGCGGCTTCAGTGGCTTCAGTGGCTTCAGTGGCTTCAGTGGCTTCGATGTGCTTGAGTTGCGCGGTGGCATCCGCGGCGGCCTGCTGGCCTGCATGCGGCCGCGCGGATTGATGGCGATGATCAGCGAGCTCAGCAAAATCAGCACTGGTGCGGCAAATTCAAAGACACTCGGGTCGAGTTTGAGCAACAGAAACGCACCGGCCACCCCGCCGAATGCGCCGATGACCACATACGTAATGGAGCGTACCGCTTGGCCTTTGAGTTCTTTGCGCGCACCCATCACGCCACCGATGCCCGTGCCGACCACGCCAACGGTGTTAGGAAGCGTTTGCCAATACAGGCGGAATGCCGAACTCGAGCAGGGCCGGGTATGAGACCAGTGACGATGCGCCTACCGCATAGCCCACGAATCCTGCGCCGATTCCGGCCAACAGAATCAGCAGTAATGAAGTTATGGAAAAAGCCCGCAATCATTCCCCCGTATCCTTGTCGCTCATCGACCGGCATATTGCCGGCCTTGAGCGAGAATACGCTGTTGAGGATTGGTTGCGGGTTTTATGTTGGAATGTGGACGTAGCTTCTCGCGGAAGCGACTCCCCTCAGTCGCCTGAGGCGACAGGGCAGATTCTAGTGGTGGTTGCAACACCTGAGGTTTGAGCGGCCTTCCATGGTCACGTTGTCGGTTGTTGAGGTTATCACGCGGCGTCGAGCAGTTCGATGATCTTCTCGCTTGGTTTCATGAACCCGAGGGTTTGCGTGGCCGGTCGTTGAGTTCCTCGGCGACCGCGTCGAAGTCCTCCGGGTAGACGGATAGGTCGGTGCCTTTGGGAAGTACTGGCGCAGGAGCCCGTTGGTGTTCTCGTTGGTGCCGCGCTGCCACGGGGAGTGCGGGTCGCAGAAGTGACGGCCATGTCCAGCGAGGCGCCGATCCGTTTGTGCAGGGCGAGTTCCGCTCCCTGGTCCCAGGTCAGGCTGTTGCGCAGGAGTTTGGGCAGGTGCTGCATCTTGTCGATGATGGCCTGCTGGACGTGTTCGGCGTCGTGCCCGTCGGGCAGGTGCAGCAGGATCGTGGAATGGTGGTGCGCTCGACGAGCGTGCCGATGGCGCTTTGTTGCGGCTGCCGGTGATGAGATCGCCCTCCCAAGGACCGCCCGGTCCTCGATCCGGGGGTCGCTCGAGATCATGGCCATGGGTTCGCGGGAAGCAGGGTTTTGCGGCCTTGGCCGCCTTGGGGTCTGCGGGCGGTTCGCCCCCGCCTCATGGCGCGTTTTCAGCTCTGCTTGAGTTCGCCCCTGGCCTGCAGGTAGATGGCCTGGTAGATCGTCTCGCTCGCGTGCATATCCCCATTATCCGGGAAGTCCAGCAGCCGGTTGGCTATCTGCTCCGGGCTCCAATGCCTGCGCAACCCGGCGGCGATCTCGTCCCACATGCGCGGTTTGGGCGTTTGAGCCGGTCCGCGGCCTTCTGCTGGGCGCGGTAAGGCTCGCCAACCGCCGGACTCAGGATTCGTTGCGCTCGACCTCGCGGCTGACCGTGCCGGGGTCGCGGCCCAGCAGGCGGGCGATGGCGCGCGGATCGAATCGCCCAGACGCAGACGGTCCGCGATCTGCGCTCCTCCCTGGCTCAGGTAGCGCGGATGGAGGGTCTTGGGTTTGTCCATGGTGGAACGACCAGTCCCAGGGGGTTTCTCGTTCCTTCCGTGGCGCGCGTCCTGCCGTTGCGCCGCGCGCGGTGCGTTTGAGGACGCCGACCGCGTGCGCGGCCTGGGTGAAGTTCATGCCTTCCTCGTCCAGCAGGCGCACGTACTCGGCGCGTCGCCTCGCACATCAGCTTCCTCGTCGGATATTCGACGCCGTTGAACGTCAACGGTGTTCCCCGCCACGGTCTTCGTTTCGGTGGCTTTGGTCACCTGACCCTCCTTGCGGTAGGTCAGGTGTTGCAACGATCACGAACCCGCCCAGCTCCCTCGCGCCCGAGGGCCAGCTTGGAGCGCTTCGTTGTATTCGCGAACCTTGAGGGTGCGGTGGAGGATGCCCGTTTCGACGATCAGACGCTTCAGGGCATTGTCGCAAATGTGCTCGTCCAGCCAGGCGTCACCGAGCGACCAGCGTGGCGGGATCGTAGCCCGGGTACAGGGCCGTTGAGCAAAGCCTCGGCCATGTGATAGGTCTTGTTGGCCCAGACCCAGTCCACAGTCTCGAAGTACTTGGGCGGCCGCTCGGCCAGATCGGGGCGCGGGTGGCGGAGAAGCCACGGGCCACGGCTTCGAGCTGGGAGTTGGTCAGCTCGTCGTTGTGGCCTGATCCCATTCCTTGGCTTGCGTCGTGGATGGAGGCGCGGGCGCCGTAGGCGAACTCGCGGTTTTCCGTGGTCTCCTTCTTGAGCTGCGCGTCCACGTCGTCGTTGGTCATCTCGTTGACGGAGGTGAGCGCTTGGACGATGGTCCCGTGAAGTTGTTGTCGATTTCGAGGCCTTCAAGACGCACGGTGCCTCCAGCAGACCGTGTGCGTTGGCGGCGAATGCGGCATCGCCCTCGCCATAGCCCAGGTAGGCGGTGGCGAGCTGGAACTGGGTGTCCGGCCGGCTGCGGCGGCGTTGGCCAGGGTCCACAGCTCGGCGGCCACGTGGCGCAGCACATCGTCGCGGCGGGCTGGCGCCACGTAGTGGTGGGCGGTGGTGCCCATGCAGGCCAGCGCGTAACGGAAGGTGGTGGATTCGGTTTCCGTGGCCAGAAGACGCAGGGTCATGTCCACGAAGCGTTCGGCCGGGAATTCGCCGTCACGGGTCATATCCCAGAAGGCGAGCCAGGTCACGGCGCGGGCCAGGGCATCGTCGAAACGATGCAGGTTGGCTTCGGCGAATGCCTGGGATTCGGCGTCGAAACGAATCTTGGTGTAGGTCAGGTCATCGTCGTTGACCAGCACGAATGCCGGGCGCGCTTGCCTGCCGCGGCCTCGACGATGGTGGTTTCGCCATCCACGTCGAGTTCGAACTGCTCGGTGCGCACGATCTTGCCGGTTGCGGCGTCTTCATTGTAGAAGCCGACGGCCAGGCGATGCGGACGCAGCACCGGGTGTTCGGCCGGCGCGCTCTGGGTGAGCTTCAGTTCGGCGATGGTGCCGTCCGCGTTTACGGTCAGGCCGGTGGCGATCGTGTTGATGCCGGATTCCTCCAGCCACTTGGCGCTCCAGGCCTTGAGATCACGGCCGGAGGTCTTTTCCAGTTCGCTCAGCAGGTCGGCCAGGGTGGCGTTGGGTAGGCGTGACGGTTCAGGTAGTTGTGGATACCTTCGAAGAACTGCGTGCGGCCCACGTAGAATGCCAGCTGCTTCAGCACGGAGGCGCCCTTGGCGTAGGTGATGCCGTCGAAGTTGACGTAAGTGTCGTTGAGGTCGTTGATCGGCGCGACGATCGGGTGCGTGGTGGGCAGCTGATCCTGGCGCAGCGCCCAGCTCTTCTCGCCGGAGCAGAAAGTGGCCCAAGCGTCATGCCATTCGGTGGCTTCGGCAGTGGCCAGCGTGGAGGTGAATTCAGCGAAGGACTCGTTGAGCCACAGGTCGTTCCACCACTTCATGGTCACATAGTCGCCGAACCACATGTGCGCAAGCTCGTGCAGCACGGTCACCACACGACGCTCGGCCAGCGCGTCGGTCACCTTGGACTCGAACACGTAGGAGTCGCGGATGGTGACCATGCCGATGTTCTCCATCGCGCCCGCGTTGTATTCGGGAACGTAGATCTGGTCGAACTTGGCGTACGGGTAGGGCACGCCCCAGGTCTTGGCGTAGAACGCGAAGCCCTTCTTGGTGATGTCGAACAGGTAGTCGACGTCCTTCGCGAAGGCCTTGGCCAACGACTGTCGGCAGTACTGGGCCATTGGCACGGTACGGCCGTCTTCGTTCAGGTATTCGGTGTGCCATTCGGCGTACGGGCCGGCGCAGATGGCGGTCAGGTAGGAGCTCATCACCGGGGTCGGCTCGAAGTCCCACAGACGGGTGCTTTCGTTCGGCTTGTCGCCGAGGGTGCCGTCGAGGGTTTCGCGCGGATCGTCCTCGATGGTGGCAACCGGCATGTTGGAGGTGACGATCCAGCTGGCGGGAGCGAGCACCTTGAAATCGAAGGTGGCCTTCAGGTCAGGCTGGTCGAACACGGCGTAGACGCGGCGCGCGTCCGGCACCTCGAACTGGGAGTACAGGTAGATGTTGCCATCGGACGGGTCGACCGAGCGGTGCAGGCCCTCGCCGGTGTTGGAGTAACGGCACTTGGCTTCGACGGTGACCTCGTTCTTCTCCTTGAGGTCGGTCAGTTCGATGCGGTTGTCCTGGAAGGCCACGGCTGGGTCCAGGGACTTGCCGTTGAGGTCGATGGATGTCACTTCGTCGGCAATCAGGTCGAGGAAGGTCGACGAACCAGGCTTCGCGTTGAAGCAGATGAGCGACTTGGAACCGAAGTTCTTCGCGCCGACCGTCAGGTCAAGGTCGACGTGATAGTGAATCGGCGCTTCGATAACGGCCTTACGTTCTTCGGCTTCAATACAGTGAGATTAGAACCGGGCATGACTTCAATTACTCCTTACGGTCGTCCCTGGATAATCCGGACTACTTGGTTTCTACGGTTTCGACGTCCTGGGCGATGTCGGCCACGACGGGCACGATCATCGGCTTGCGGTGCAGCTGGCGCGCAACCCAGCTGCCGAGCGTGCGGCGCATGGTCTGCTGCAGCTTGTAGGTGTCACGCGTGCCCCTGCATCATCTGGTCGTTGAGCTGTTCGACGATCTGGTGACGCACCTTGTCGAACTCGCTTTCGTCCTCGGCCACGGCGTTCAGGTAGATCTTCGGGCCGGTGACGACCTCGTGGTTGTCGGTGTCGACCACCACGAACGCGGATACGAAGCCCTCGGTGCCGAGAATGCGGCGCTTTTTCCAGCTCGTCATCGGTCAGCTCGCCGACGGAATCGCCATCGACGTACACGTAACCGCACGGCACGGAGCCGACGACCGCGGCCTTGCCGTGATACAGGTCGACCACGTCGCCGTCTTCGGCCAAGACCACGTTCTGCGGGTCCACGCCGGTCTTGACGGCGATCAGGCCGTTGGCCACCAGGTGACGGTTCTCGCCGTGGATCGGCATGGCGCACTTGGGCTTGACGATGTTGGGCCTACATGTACAGCAGCTCGCCCTCGTTGCAGTGGCCGGACACATGCACGGCGGCGTTGTCGCGGTTGACGACCTTGGCGCCGAGCTGCACGAGCTTGTTGATCACCTTGTAGCAGACGCCGTGCTCATTGCCTGGAATCAGGGAGCTGGCGAGAATCACGGTGTCGAACTCGTTGATGTGGATGTCGCGGTGGTTGCCGTCGGCGATGCGGCCGAGTGCGGCCATCGGTTCGCCCTGGGAACCGGTGCACATGAAGACGAGCTTGTCGTCCTGAATGTCGTTGGCCTGCTTCAGGTCCACGACGGTGCCTTCGGGGATGTGCAGGTAGCCGAGGTCGGCGGCGATGGACATGTTGCGCACCATCGAACGGCCGACGAACACGACCTTGCGGCCGTACTTGTGGGCGGCGTCCACCACCTGCTGCACACGGTGCACGTGGGAGGAGAAGCTGGCGACGATGATCTTGCGGGTGGCCTGGGCGAACGCTTGGTCAAGGGCCGGGCCGATGGAGGTCTCGGGCTTGCACGAAGCCGGAGCACCTCGGCGTTGGTGGAGTCCATCATCAGCAGGTCCACGCCCTTTTCGCCGATCTTGCCGAATTCGACGAGGTCGGTGATGCGGTGGTCGAGCGGCAAGCTGGTCGAGCTTGATATCGCCCGTGTCGATCAGGGAGCCGGCCGGGGTCTTGACGTAGACGGCCAGGGCGTCCGGGATGGAGTGGGTGACGTTGACGAATTCGAGGTCGAGGGCCACAGCAAGCTTCTCACGGCCGCAACCTCAACCTTGGTGGGGTTCTGGTGGTGTTCCTTGCACTGGCGTCCACGAAGGCGAGGGTCAGCTTGGAGCCGATCAGCGGGATGTCGGACGCAGCGAGCAGGTAAGGGCACGCCGCCGATGTGGTCCTCGTGGCCGTGGGTGAGCACCAGGGCGTCGACCTTGTCGAGACGGTTCTTGATGTAGCTGAAATCGGGCAGGATGAGATCCCGCCCGGCTGCTCCTCCTCGGGGGAAGAGCACGCCGCAGTCGATGAGCAGCAGGTGACCGTTGTATTCGATCACGTTCATGTTGCGGCCGATTTCGCCCAAGCCGCCGAGCGGCGTGATGCGCATGGGAACTTGCGGTACTTCGGCAGGGGCGATCAGCACGGCATCCTGCTGGGGTGCGGTGGCCTGCCGGGTGGCGTTGATCTTACGGGACGGCGTACGGCTGTTGGATCCGTTGGCGTTGCGGCCGCGCGCGGAACCGCGACGGCGAGGAATTCGTGTTCTTGCTTGTTTTCTTTTGTTCTTGTGCCATAACCTTTTGGGATTTCTGTTGTGGTGCCTCTGCTCTGTCATGCAGGGGCGGCGGGCTGGCAACCCGTATGCAGCGTTTCGGGCTTACAGCAGTCCGGCAGCGCGCATGCCCTCTTCAGCCTTGTCAAGCTGAGTGGCGTCGGGACCGATGTTCGGCAGACGCATGGTGGTGGGGATAACGCCCTTGACCTTGAGCGCAGCCTTGGCCATGACGGCCTGATAGCCGTCGCCATTCAACGCGTGGACAAGGGGGCGAGCTGGTTGGCGGGCGACGGGCGGTGGTGATATCGCCGCGATCGAATGCCTGGACAAGCTGCTGCATGGGGTTGGAGGCGACGTGGGCAATCACCGAAAATGATGCCGACGGCGCCGATGGAAGGAACGGCAGGAACAGGCCGTCATCGCCCGGAATACCAGGCGAGGCCGGTGCGCTGCTGCTTCTCACTGCGGCTGCAAGATCGCCGGTGGCGTCCTTGACAGCCTGACGTGTTCAAAGTTCGGCCAGTCGGTCGTAGGTTTCGACCTTGACCTTCAAGCCGGTACGGCCGGGAGACATCGTAGACGATGATCGGCTTTTCGGCGGATTCGTCGACGGCTTGTAGTGGCCGACGATACCGTCCTGCGAGGGGCGGAATAGTAAGGCATGACGACGAGCACCGCGTCGGCGCCCGCTTCCTGAGTCTGTTCGACCATACGCACGGTGTGTGCGGTGTCGTTGGAGCCGGCGCCGGAAATCACCGGAACGTCGACGACCTCCTTGACGGCCCTGACCAGCTCGACCTTCTCATCCATATGGGTGACGGGCGATTCACCGGTGGTGCCATTGACCACCAGACCATCCGCGCCATCGGCGACGAGGTATTTGGCGAGCTTCTGCGCGGCGGCGAAATCGACGCTGCCGTCGGATTTCATCGGGGTGACCATAGCCGGCAGAATGCGGCCGAAAAGGTGCTGGCTCAAGAAGGTGCATGTCATGCTCGCTCATAGTGTTCACCGTACTTCCCATTGTGGACTCTTATACTACGTACCTTGATTGTTGCTGAATGCGTGGCATTATGGCCGGATCCGGTGGCAATGCCGTGATGCGCGTCCCGGCGCGCTTCCTGCCTGAAATGCGGGGGCGACTACTGGTCGACTGCGGGTCGATTACAGGTCGAGGAGTGGTCGAGGCCGATGGTCAGGCCGGCCGGGCGTCGCCGGCGAGCTTGCGCACGGCAAGCAGGACGCCGGGGATGAAGCTGGTGCGGTCAAGCTGTCGGCGAATGGTCAGCTGCTCGCCGGCGTTGCCGAAGAACTTCCTCGTGGGCGTTGAGGCCGCGCAGACGCCGCAGCGCGTGCACGTGGATGCCGTCGACCACCTGGCCGCGTGAGCCGCCATCGGTTTCGGTGGCGTCCGGCACGGGGGCGAGTCCTGCGGCCTTGCGCGCTTCGGCGATGCCGTGGGCGGTGTGGATGGCAGTGCCGGAGGGGGCGTCCACCTTGGTGGGGTGGTGCAGTTCGATGACTTCGGCGGATTCGAAGTATTTCGCGGCCTTGGTGGCAAAGTAGTCGGCCAGTACGGCGGAGATCGCGAAGTTAGGTGCGATGAAGACCTTCTGGGTTTCGGGCTTCGGATCGTTGGCGATGGCGGATTTGACCTGGGCGAGTTTCTCGTCGGTCCAGCCGGTGGTGCCGACCACCACGTCCACGCCTTGGCCGATCAGGGTCAGCACGTTGTTCAGGCTGACGGACGGCACGGTGAATTCGACGACCACATCGGTGTTGTCGGTGGTGATCTGGGTCAGGTCGTCGCCGGCATCCAATGCGAGCGCCAGCTGCGTATCCTCGGCGTTGTTCACCGCTTCGACCACGTGCGAGCCCATGCGGCCCTTTGCTCCGACCACCGAAACCTTGATCATGTCTTCTTCCCTGTCTACCCGTACCTGCCCGGCAATGTACCCGGGACGTTTTCAATCGGCAATCAGCCTATCACCGCCAAGCCCTCACGCCAATACCCCGTCCACAGGAATCAAGCTCCCTCTGACGAGCCGAACCGTGAAGTCGAGCTCCCTCTGATGAGCCGAACCGTGAAGAAAACGCCGGAGGCGTTTTTAGGCGAGGGCGAACGACAGTGAGCAATAATTCCAGTTGGCTGAAAGCCATCATTATTGCGTTCGAGCTGGACGCGAAGCGGACTGAGGGAGAGACCCCGGCGAAGCCGCCAACCATCCATCGGGCGTAGCCCGATCCCGTTTCACCCACGCCGCTTGGCCAAGGCCCATCCGGCCAACGCCAATGGCACGGACGCCAGCGTGAAGATGAATGGCAGCATCATGTTCATGAGGGTTGGCTGCACAATGCCGGCCACGGAAGCCATCGTGCCGACCATTACTGCGGTGGTTCGCTCAGTCCCTTCGGTGGACGCGGCACCAGATCGCCCGACGATAGGGTTGCGCCGGTGGCGAACGTCCGGCGAGACGGTCAACCAGTTTCCATCAAGGATGGGTCCATTGTTGACAACCGGAAGAACACGTCCGACGGTTCACATCACCATGGCAAGCCTTTGGCCCAAGAGCCGGCCAACGCCGATGTAGCCGACCGCGAACATCGCCAATTGCAGACCGAGGAAGGGCTCAAGTCCCATGGATTTCATGGTGGCGGTAATGGACACGTCGAAGGACGTGAAGCTCATATTGAACACGATGAACACGGCGAGCAACGGCAGTACGCCGGCATAGAGCAATACACTCTTGGGCTTGGCACCGCTGCGTTTGAGTTGGCGCAGGGGTCAGCTGGTCGGCATCTTCGCTTGCAGCGGGGCTGCCGTCATCGTGCGCGGCCACGCTGACCTGTTCCACGATGACCGGCGGCTGGGTGGATTTCAGCGAGAAGAATATGGTGCCGCCGATGCCGCATGCCACGGTGGGCACGAACAGTTGGGATACCGGATGCACGGAGGTGGCCAGCCAAGCCGCCAGAATCGGCCCCAGAATAAAGACGATCTCGTCAATGGCGGCTTCCATGGCGTAGGCCGTGTTGCAGCTGTTCGCCATCTTCCACACCGCGCAACGCATAGGACCGGGTTCGGACCAATGCGCCGAATGAGAACTGCGTCAGACCCATGATGATGGCCAAAGCGAACAGCAGCGGAATCGGCACGCGCACCAACGCCGCGAAGGCGAAGGCGAGCATGGCCACGATCTGCACGGCGAGCGCAAGCCGGCCACGTGGGCTTGGCCCGAAACGGTCGAAGGCGCGGGCGTAGAACGGGGTGACGCAGCTCATGGCCAGCACATAGGCGGCGCTCATGGTGCCGGCGATGGTCCAATTGTCGTAGAGATGGTTGAGCGCCAGAACGATGCCGAGACTCATCATGGAGATCGGCAATCGTGCCACCGCACCGGACAGGCAGAACGCCTTGGCTCCGGGCAGCATGAACAGGCGCCGATAGGGCGAGTGGGCAGCGGACGACGCTTCGAAACACGCGCGCGAGTCGTGGACACAATAACTCCTTACTGGTGCGTTGTCCGGCACGTGCGCCCGCCCACACGTGCCATCCGAGGGGTAGCGGTTCCCAAGCAACGTCACGCGGCGCGTTTCAACCGCGGACCGGTACGTGGCCAGTCGTCTTCATCGTCGGAGATGCCTTGCGATGCATAAGGTCTCTCCGCCGGTGAAGGCCGTCCGATGCTGTACAGGTCATGAGCCTTTGGGCTCAGTCGTTTCATCGGTGTTCGGGAATGCCGGAGCTCAACTCGGTAAGGATTTCCTGTTTGGTTTTCGCGCGGGCGTGAAGCTCGCGCAAGCCCTCGTCGGGCTCACTGACATAGTAGAGAGTGGCGTCGATACTGTCCAATTCCACACCTTCGACCGCTGCCAGCAGCAGTCGGTATGTCGAGCTGGGCGAGTTTGCGGGTGATGTCGTCTGGCTTGGTGGGCCGACGACCGGTTTTCAGTCGACCACGGTAAAGCGTGCGGTGGTGCTGGACGGGTCAAGTCCACCGATGAATACCGCATCGAGTTTGCCATTGACCAGGCCCACGCCCGGCACGTCCACGACGATGGCACGCTCCGTCCACGCCGGGATGCGCTTGGCCCCGATGATTCGGCCAGTCTGCGCTGCCACGCCACCAGCTTGGACTCGGTGGCATTGTCGCTACTTATGGAAGTGGCGGAGGCGGCGGATACGGCGGATGCCCGGATTGTTGAGCCCGTGGGCTGTGTGGGACAGCGGGCTGCCGTGTGGATGGCTTGCGGCATTGCCGCTCCCGTTCGGCAAATCGGCCAACATGGCTTCCCGGGAAACGAATCCCGCATCCTGACCTGTATGCGGCATACTTGATTCGGCTTCATATGCCAGTACCGCTTCATCCGGCTTACCGGCATTGATGAATTGCTCAGCCCACGCATGGAACTGCGTGCCGGCCTCGGCCGCCGGAGACGATATGCGCGGAATCGGGCGGATAATGCTACGCCAGTAGAGGCGCTCCTCCCGTTCGTTCATGCCACCTACGCGGGCTTGCAGGCTTGTCACGTTCTGGCGTCCTGCAGCCAGAACGCGTTGCGCCTTGGCTTTGACTGCCTCATCAAGCGACTGGCCGCTGGCGGCATCGGCCATCAAATCGGCGTCGTCCACCAGCAATTGCGCCCGTTGCAGCAGTGGACCGGCGTCTTGGTGCTGCTCAAGTGACGAGGAATCTGCGGCGATAACATCGATGCCACGTGACAGCTGTTCATGCACTGCGTCGCTGAGGGTAGCCGGCCACGGCAATTCGACAGCGGCATCCGTCTGCGTAATCGGCGTCTGCCATGCCTCCCCCACCACGGCGTCACCGTATGCCGCGGCATGCTCTCCGATAAAGAACCCTTCGGGAGTGGCAATCGCTTCGCCTTGCGCCGAGATCAGCATGGGCTTCCCGGCATTGGCGGCTTGCAGCCGTTCCACACAGTCCTGAGCCGATATCGCATGTTCACGGGCTTGGAGCGCGTCATGCACTTCAAGCCAGAAATTGGATGGCTGAGCGGCGCGAGAGCCTTTGGGCACCACTGACGGGTCCCGCCCGGATTCGCCCGTATAGGCGCAATAGGTCATCAGGGCATCTTCTCGCGCACGGGTAAGCGCCACATACATCAATCGACGTTCGTCGGCATGCAGCCGGCGCCCATATTCCTCCGCCTGCGTCAAATACCAGCCGGATGCATCCACTTCTTCCACGCCATCGCCGAATTCGCGCATGGGCCGAACACTTCATCATCAATAAGCTCCACATCATCCAAAGCCGCCAACGATGCGATGGGGTCGGCTTCCACATCGGCATCATGGGGAATCGCGGCAGAATGCCGGCATCGGCACGCATAGGCACGGGTACGGCGGTGGGGTTGGTGAGCCAGGAGTCGGCGGTCTCATGATATTCGGGTGCGGTCCAGTGACCTTGCTCGGTGCCTCCCGTATGGTGCTCGTCCAGCACGATCTTGAGATGGTCGCCCTGATTGCTGGGGAATCCGACGGCGGTAAGCCCCACTACCGCAACGGCATCCCATTCCAACCCTTTGGACTGGTGTACGGTCATCAGTTCCACATCCACCGGAGCGTCAGGGAGACTGGCGGCTTCATCCTCCACCGAAGCCAGATGATCCACCCATGTGATGAACCCATGCAACGAGGGAGTTTGCTCAGCGGCAATCTCTTGCGTGTACGTATCCACCAAATCCAAAATCGCATCCATAGGCATATGCGCCAACGCGGGATTGGCGCGGTGCTGCGGATTATGCAGCACACCGGCCAATACGGTGTCGATGTCAAGATCCAACGCTTCTATGCCGGCGCGAATCACGTCGCCCAGTGGCCGCCCGACGGCATCATGCACCTGACGAGCATCACCGCGGCCCGGGTTATGGCGTTGCGCCCGTGTGCGCTCAACCGTTCAAGCAGTTTTACCAGGTCGCCGCGTAGCAATACGTCTGGCAGGAATACCGCATTGGCCACCTGATCGCGGTACTCACGCACCACAGCCGCCCATTCATTCGCTGGTGTATCCGGTTGGGCAAAGGCCGGCCTGCACCAATGCTTGGAAGCGTTGTTCCGTGTTCTGTTCTTCAGCAAAACGGGCCAACATGGTCAAATCCGCTGCGGACATGGTGAATCGTGGCGTGGCCAGCAAGCGCATCAGCGATCCCGTATCGGTGTGGTCGGCGGCCACGTGCAGCAACGCCATCAGATCGCGGATTTCCGGACGTTCCAACAGCGCGGAATAGCCGACCACGAATGTGGTCAATCCGGCCTGTTCCAATGCCGCCTGATATTCGGGCATATGTGATTTGGACCGAAACAGCACGGCGACCGGCGCTTTCTGTTCGCCCGGCATCTGTTCCTGTTGTTAGGCTGCGGAACGGTGTCGTGCGATGGCCGTCTTGCAGAAACGCACTACGGCGTCGATCTCCTGCCCGGCCGTGGCGAAGCCCAGTACTCCCAATGTTCCTTCAGGGGGCATCAGGCATGGGGTCGAGCGATGAGACATCGACCTCACGCATCAATGAGCTGGAAGGACGCGACGGATTGGAGCGCAACGGCAGCGTGAGATTATTGGCGGCTTCGAGCACTATACGGCTGTTTCGCCTGGTGACGGACAGCGGGAATGGCTTGTATCCGGCAGACAGGTGGAAATCTTGCTGGAACATACGGAATGCACCAGGGCTGGCACCACGCCATGCGTAAATCGACTGGAACGGATCACCCACCGCGTTGACGGCGGACCTCTGTGACGCATCCACGTGGAACAGTGCTGCCAGCAGAGCGGCCTGCGTGGTGGAGGTGTCCTGATATTCGTCGAGCAGCACGTGGCTGTACCTGCGGCGCGTACGCTCTCCGATGGAGGGGAAGCGCTCGATAAGCTGATACGCGGCAATGGTGAAGTCGGAGAATTCGGCCATATTGCGTTCCCGCTTGGCTTGGGCATAGGCCTCCACCAGCTGGAGCAGAATATCGCGTTTGCGTGTGGTCTCCAGCAGCGCACCGCAATGATAGGTGCAGCGGGCGTGCAAATGTTCGGCACGGTCATCGAGCTTGGCTTGCCAGCTGGCGTCGGTATCTTTCTTCAGTCGTTTGATCTTGGGATTTTCGGCTCGTCCTCGGGCATGGGTTCATCTGCAACGGCTTGTTGCAATCGATTGATGAATGCCGAATCCCATTGCCGTACTCGATTGATCGCATCATCGAAGCTGGTGCAGCCGGCACCGATCATGGCACTGCCAATGGCATCCGACAACGCCAGAACACGGTTCGCCAAACTGGAGAAGGCGCCAAAATCCTCACTGAACGCCAGATCCATGTGACTGTCGATGACTTCGGTGGCCAGTTGAAGCGCTCCGGCTGCGCTCAATGGTTGCGTGTTCTGATCGAATCCGACAAGCAGTCCATATTGGCGCACGATGGTCTGGAAGAAGGCGTCATACGTGAAAATGGCCGGCTTGAGGAATGCCCGATCAGACACCGTGGCGGTCGTAGAGCCCGCCATATCACCGGCCACTGCGGCGGAGACGCGTTCCAGCAGTTCGCCTGCGGCCTTGCGTGTGAAGGTCAGGCCCAGGATGCGTTCAGGTGCCACACCTCGATTGATAAGCGCGATGATGCGTTGGGTCATCGTAAAGGTTTTGCCGGAACCGGCACCGGCAACCACCAATACGTCAGCATCGACTGGCGCATCGATGATGGCGGCCTGTTCCGCACTGGGAGTGAACGTGCTCATGCTTGCCTCGTTTCGAAAATCGTGTCGATCTGGCCTGCACAGGCAGGGCAGACGTTCTTCATACGGCAGAATCCGATATGGGTGTCTTGCGGATGGGCCTCGATGATGGCTGATCTGCTGGCCGCCGCGGCATAGAATACGCGGGCGATCATGGTCAGCGACCATAACGTCTGCGTACCGGCGAGCGCGGCGAATTGCGCCACGCTTCGGCACTCACACCTTCGGGAGGAGTAGCCGGATCTATGGCGGGTATGTCGAAGAAACGGTTGGGGTCTTTATACCAGTATCGGGGCGTGAACGGTTCGGCATTCAACGAGCCATCAGTGAACAGCGGCGGCTGGAAGGCACCTTCCGGAGCGTAGCTTCTGGCTGGTGCCGCATTCTGCCCTGACATGGAATAGCACGCTTTGGCTGATATGCGGCATTGCGGCAAGTGCCTTGGCACCGCGCGGCCCGTCTTCGGGGAACACGAGGCCAAGCTGATAGCACACGAGCTGCAAATCATTGAAAATCTGTTTGACCGTGGGCGTTCTGCCTGTTTTGTAGTCAATGAGGCGAATGCATTCGCCGCCGTCTGCGAGTACGCGGGTTTCCATACGGTCGATGCGCCCGGACAGTCTCACGGTCAGATGCTCGTCCATGCCTTCCGGCCACCCTCCGACCAGTGCTCCCATCAGACGGACCAGCGTGTTCCGACCGATTGGGTGCAGGCCGGGCACGGCATTGTATGCGTCGAGTATGTCACGCACATCGAATCGTGCGGCAAACTCCCGTTCGCATTCGGCACCGGCCAATGCGCCAATGCTGAAGTTGCTGGAGTTCTTGCCAAGATACGTTTCCGGATCGGCGTCGCTGCGCACAAAGTAATCGGCGATGTTGCGCAGGGTATCCGCCGCGGACTCGTCCTTACGGGTGGCCTCATAGCGGTTCCGGGTGTCGGCTATGGCATTCGGATCAGGACGTTTGCTCTGATAGATGGCATTAAGCCGTGCCGAGACAGCCTCGATGCGACGTTCCGCGCCGGCCGTGGGAGTCCAAGCCCAGTGCGGCCAACGCCTGGGCATTGTGGGAAAGATGGTCCAGCCCTTCCTCGCTGCCTTGCTGCGCAACCGCATGGATGAGGGTTCCGAAACTGGTGGCCACGGAGCTGGGGCGAGGACCGGCGAACCGGTTATCCAGCATCCAGCACACGGGCACGCCCATAGGCTGTCGACCGCCGATGGAGATAAGGTGACCATGGGCGCGGCCTGCGCATCCGTCTTGCCTTTCCCTGTTTGGATACCGTCAGGCTGTACACCACCAGATGACGCGCTGTCGGATGAGGCACTGTCAGATGAGGTATCGCCAGATGACGCACCGCCAGATGACGCACCGCCAGATGACGCGCTATCCGATTGGGCCGGCGATTCCACAAACGCCCAGCTCTGCGGATTTGCGGCGCGCACACCATGCTCTAACAGGAGTGTCAACGCAATCGCGGCGTCCTTTGCGGCAGCCTGCTGCGGTTGAGCAGTGGCCAGAACCGCGCGGGCGGCGCTGACCAACCCACGTGGGTCGGCGTCCAATCCGGCCAGATCATATTCGGCGAATCCCGCATGTGCCCCCACTGTGGTGAAAGGCGCCTGTTGCCGGTTGCGCGGATAGTATTCCGGCAGATACCCGAAGAGAAAGTCCGAGGGGCTCATGCTGTCGTTCCATACCGCGCTGATCATGATTCGCCGTGCACGGGTCAGCGCGACCAGGAAACTCTTCTTCTCGCCCGACAATACAGCCGCGAACCGCGGATCATGCCCGGTTTTGTCGCTTTCTTCAAGCGCTCCCTCAGCACGAGCTCGGCAAGGTCTTCACCACCGAACATGGTGTTGCGCCCGGCGAGGTTCGGCCACGTCTTGCTGGACCACCGGTATCCACGCATATTCCCAGTGGCGTCCGGCCGCGCCTGCCGGCGTAGTCAATGTCACCGCGTCTTCCACCGGTCCTATGTGGGCCAAGGAATCGGCCTGCACTTCCATGCCCCGAACCTGTGCCATGAATGACGTGATGTCTCGACTGGCGGTGGAATCATCGGCGAACTGGAACAGGCGCATTGCCGCGTCCAGCCGGTCATTGGCCGTACGCCCCTCTGCCGTGTTGAATAATGCCGCACGCTGCCAGACCGGTGCCAGACCGGTGGCGTTCCACGCAACAGACAGCGCATAGCGCGGCTGTACGCGCTGGCTTGCCGGCAGCCGCTCCAAGCCGGAAGCAACGCTGCCCACCAGATGCCACAGGTTCGCAAAAGCGCGGGCCTGAGGGTCGTTGCCGAGCACCGCGTGGATGGATGCGAGCGCAGCCTGCGCCGGCGCGGCGGCATCATCAATGGCAAGCATCACGTACAGCGCGTCAACGCCAAAGAGCCAAGTCATCGCCGGACGGTTCACCGAGTATTTCGACAGACACTGGCAACGAAGTCACTGACGACGAAACCGCTGACGTCGAAACCACTGACGAGGATGTTTCACGACCTGTTTCACGCCGTGTTTCATGGTATGTTTCACGCAATGTTTCCCATGCCGTCGTCAGAGGTCAGCATGGCATCATCCGTGGCGAGATGCGCCAGCGACTCCAACGACCCCATGGCCGATTCGATCGGCGCAAAGCCTTGCGGGACGCCCCTGACCGGGTTTGGCCCCGGCACTCACCAACGGGCCGTTCATCAACGTGGCCACTTAGTCCTATATGCCTGCGCAGGAAGCCAACGTCATCTGGCATTCCGCCATCCCCTCGGCACGCAATCGGGCAAGCTCCACAAGCGCGAACAATCCCTGCACGAAAGTCTCGTCCTTCAAAGGACGGGTGACCGACGAATACCGCACCGGTACACCATCTCGGCGCAGTCGTTCGCCGAACAGCCGCACGGCGGCATTGTCGTGGGTGATGACCGCCATGTCGTTCCACCGAATATGCCGGTCAAGATGCGCCCGCTTGATGCGCCAGACCACATCATCCAGCTCCTCACGTGAGATCGGTACAGGCCGGCGGTCACCGTGCCGTCCGCCTGATAATTCGCTGCATCGACTCCGCCCAGTATGGCGGTCAGCTTGCCGGGACGCTCGGCCGGAGGCAGCGGCTCGTCTTCCGGCGAGGAATCGACAGCGAAATACGAGACGCGATCACATCAGCCATCGTCATGTGCGACTGATCAGCGACGGCACTGCCGCCAACCAGCTGTTCTTCCTGGCCTTCAGAGCCGCCCTTCCACGGCACGGCGCATCAGATATTCCGGATACGATCCGCGGAAGGTCTGCACCGATTCATCCGGGTTGCCGACCAGCACCAACTTGACGCCGGCATTCCCCAACTCCTCCAAGAAGCGCATGCCGGCCAGCGTGGTGTCTTGAACATCATCCACAACCAGCAGCCGGGGCAAGCCCAACGCCTCTACACACATAGGCCGGTCGGAATCATCCGCGTGATCGGCGGCGAATGCCTCACGCACCACACGAGCGCCTGCCACCAGCAAATACGAGGCATCCAAACGGTATTGCCCCGGATATACCGCGCTTTGGGCTGCAATATATTCACGGCGCAACGCGAAAGCCAAACGCCATTGCACCGACAATCGCGCGTCCTCCGTCACGGCGTCCAAGAGACGTGGCTCTTCGTGAACGCCTACACCGAGCTCATCCAATCGGGCCAGCATATCGCGCAACTGGCTGATAAACGCATCTGAAAATACCTCGCGTGAACCTATCCGCGCTGGTCGAGCCGCCTGCCGACGTCGGAGACGGCGAATCCGACCCTTGTTGCGAGAGGCTTGATTGTGCGGAAGCGGCCGAGCCGGGCATCTCGCCGGCACCGGCATCGCGTATGAGTCTCGCCCAGTCATCCTGGGCAAAGTAGACGCGCAGCAAATCACAGGTGCCGCAATCATCTCCCGCTACGGCATGGCGCAGATGCACGGCCATGACTTGACGCAGCAAAGCATCCTGTTCCGCACCGTTCAGCAATCGAGGCGACGGCAATCCAGTTCCCTCGCGCGAAGCCGATATGCGGCCCGGAATGCCACGGCACCCAGCGTGGTGACCGGCCTGGCCTGCACGGAAAACCCGAGCTCACGAATCACCCGATTGCCCAATGCGTCGGCGGCCACACGGCCGGATACGGCCATCACCGCCTGCGTGCCACCGTAGCGGCGCAGCCCCGCCATCAACACCGATAAGGCGAATTCAGTTTTGCCGCTTCCAGGCGTGCCGACAATCAGCCTCGCCGCTCCATCACGGTCGATGCCGTCCAGCACTGTTCCAGGTTCAAGTCTCGTCATCATGGCTCCAGCCTAAACCCGACCGTCACAGAGGGAAAAATTTTACCGAACCCGACGAAGAATCGTACCCTTGACGGTATCCTGTAGAACGAATGCAGGGAGCGCATTTTCCAAGGAGGGAGGGAACAGATGGACAACATTCCGATGAGACCGCCGAAGCTGCCCGGATATGATTTCGTCCAGATGTTGGGAAGCGGTGCCACCGCCACGGTGTACCTATATAACCAGCGTATGCCCGCACGCCCGGTGGCGGTAAAGGCCAGCGCCAAAACCCTTGACCCACGGGCCGCTGCCCTGTTCAACCGCGAGGCCAACTTCATGGCCAAGCTGTCATCCCACCCGTACATTCTGCCGGTATATGGTGCCGGCGTCACCTCCGATGGCCATGGCTACATCGTCATCGAATATGCGCCGGGCGGCACCTACAACAGCATCATGAAGGCCCGGTCCATGACCTGCGAGCAGGTACTCGACCTCGGCATCAAGCTGTCAAGCGCGCTGTTCACCGCGCATCGCAGCAATATCATCCATCACGACATCAAGCCCAGCAACATTCTCATCACCTCGCATGGCTTGCCTGTTCTGGGTGATTTCGGTATCTCCACCGATGTGTAGGACCGCACCGAAACCGGATTCTCGCCGCCGTGGGCACCGCCTGAGGTGCTTCAGCATCTGACCAATGGTTCGGAAGCCGCCGACATCTATTCACTGGCGGCCACCCTGTACGCCATGTTCGTCGGCTGCTCGCCATTCCAGCACGATTATCACCCGCGTTCGCAATCGGAACTGATTTCGCTGATCGTCAACCAGCCATTGCCTCGCCTCAACCGCCCCGACGTGCCGGCCGATGTGGAAGCGGTGCTGCGCCGGGCCCTGAACAAGGACCCCGACCAGCGGTACTACTCCGCGTTGGAGTTCGCACGTGCCATGCAGCGTGTGCAATTCGCATATTTCGGGCATGCCACTCCCGTTACCGTGGAAGGGATGCCGGCCTATCCCAAAGACATCGAGCGTCGGCGCCGGGCCACGGACCAGCGAGATCAGATCACCCGTTCGTCACGGCGATGGGTCAAACCGGTGGGTATTACCGTCGGTATACTTGCGGCGATCACCGCAGCGGCACTGATATTCGCCTTCGTGGTCGTTCCCCGCATGGACAGCGCCACCGGATCAGATACCAAACAGGTGGCGACGCCCGGCACCAAGGATGATGACAACAACCGCAATAATCAGGATGACGTGATCACCGATACCGCGAACGCCCAGATTCCTTCCCCGGAGAATCTGAACGGCACCTATGCGGCGGATGGGTCATCCGTGACGTTCACCTGGACGAATCCAGACCCGCAAAGCGGTGATACCTATGCGTGGGCCATAGTGCAGGGCAGCAATACCGACCAGAGCGCGCAAACCGTCACAACGTCAGATCCCACGGTGACCGTCAACGCGCAGGAAGGCTCGCAGACCTGCATTCAGGTGTCCATTGTGCGCAAGAACCGCCAGATGTCCGTCAGCCCCGCCATCGCCTGTGCGGCCAAGCCGCAAGAGGATCCGCTCGCCACTGCCGGACATGCCACCCTGGCATTGCGTATCGCATCAGACGTGCGCCCAGCAGCGGCGAATTCACCAAATGGACAACAGGAACGGCAGGTATTGGAACCGTAAAACGTTGTCATTACACTGGCAACCAGAGAAACCAGGGTTCAGGGAGTTCAGATGGCCACATCGTCCCAGTCATACGATCGTCGCCGACGCATCAGCGCGGCTTTGCGCCGCCTTATGCCCTCCGGAGGGCATACGTGGACGGTTCCCGCAATCACGCTCCTGCTGCTTGGGACTTGTTGCCGGCGCGGTGATCATGAGCACCGTCACGCGCCGCCATGTGCAACTGGACGATGGCACCGTATGGGTCACTTCGCTGAAAAACCAGAAGGCCGTACGATTCAACGTAAAGAACAAGGAGGCCGACGCCGGCGTCTCCTCCTCCGCCCCACGATTCGACATCGCACAGCATAATGGCGACACCATCCTGACCGAAACGACCAAAGCCTCCACCATCAAGGCATCCACGGTCAGCACCGGTGTCAAGACCGACATCAAAGCCAACACCACCACTGTGGTCGGCGGGGATACCGCAGCCCTGATCAACGAGAAGACCGGCAATGTGTGGACCGGCTTGTCGGAAAACCTTGATTCCGTGACCCCCACCACTTCCGATCCGAAAATAAAGCTGGGCGAGGGCGGGCGCATCGCAGTAACCCACGATGGCAAGGTCTACGGATACCGTCCATCCGACGGTATGGTGCTGCGTCTTGACAATCCCAGCAGCGCCAAGGCCAAAACCCTCGAATCGCTGACCGACGGCAAGCAGCAGACCGTTGAAAGCTTTACCGTCATCGGGAGCACGCCGGTAATCGCAACCGGCAAAACCGTCATATTCAAGGGCGGCCGCGTCGATGTCGACACGACCGGCACCCTCACCCTTCAGGAGCCTCCCACCGATGACGTACAGTCCGATTGGGTGGCCGCGGCATCACCGAGAGGCCTTGCGCTTATCCCGTTGAAGTCCAATGCCAAGGCGAATTTCATAGCCAACGGGGGCAAGGCGAATCCAGCACGACCGGTATCGTCAAGGGCTGCGTGTACTCGGCTTGGAGCCAGAAGGCCAGCAACTACATTCGCGCCTGCTCCCCCACGGATACCAGCGTCAAGCCGCAAACCCTCGAATCCGTCAATACTACTTCCGAATTGGTGTTCCGCACCAACCATCGCCTTGTGGTGCTCAACGACACGGTTAACGGCAATGTGTGGAACCCTGAGGATTCCACCAAAGTCATCAAAATACAGTGGAACAAAATACAGACCGAGCAGACCGAGAAAGAACAGCAGAACAACGACTCGGCCAACAACCACCACGACTTCTCCAAGACCGGTTCCGCACAATCCGGCCAAATCAAAGCCGAGGATGATGAAATCGGCGCACGAGCCGGTTCGGAACAGATTCTCGACGTGCTGCGCAATGACGAGCAGACCGATTGTTCCGTACTGAAAATCACCAAGGTTGGCGCACCAAACAACAAAGACGTCACCATTTCACCGATTTACGACGGCCGGTATCTGCAACTCGATGCCTCCGCCGCATCCGCAGGCACCGTTACCTTTACTTACGATATTTCCGATGGTCGCGGCCAGACCTCTTCCGCCACGGTGACCGTAACCCTGAATGATGGAGGCAACCACGCTCCCGTACAGTTCGACACTCCTCCCGAGATCGATGTGGAGCAGGGAGCCAGTTATACCGCCAATGCGCTGAGCAGCTTCAACGATCCGGATGGAGACCCGCTCACTCTGGTCTCCGCTGGGCCCAGAACACCGACCAGGTGCAGGTGTCCACCCGAGCCGACGGCCAGCTTACGTTCAACACCGGTGCGCTGGCGTCGGGACGTGTGGGCGTCGAGGTCACCGTCTCCGACGGCACGGCAACCGGCACCGGCATGGTGTATTTCTCGGTCAAACCCGCGAACACCTTGGCCGCGGTCATCGACCCGGTAGCGAAAACCACCGTTCCCAACACGGATACCGTCGTCAAGCTGTCCTCTTTACGTGCATGGCACTTCCTGCAGCCGGCACAACTGACTCAGGTGGATACGCCCAACGGCGCTTCGACGACCACCAATGCGGCGGATGTGTCGTTGACGTTCAAGGCCACCAATCCCGGCACCTATTATGTGCCCTACACCATTACTCAAGGTTCGATTCCGGCCACCGGATTGGCTCGAGTCGAGTGCAGCCTGCCACCGGCGAGGCCGCCAAACCGGTTGCCGCCAACGATGTCGCCCTGCTTGGCGCGGATAATACCGCCATTGTGGAGCCGCTCACCAATGACGTCGATCCGATGGGCGGTGTGCTGTCCGTCACCACGGTGAGCGCACCGGCCGACTCCGGCATCAAGGTTGGTCTTGTCAGCCATAAGCGCGTGTATATCACCGCGCGTCAGGCGCCCACGAAGCCCGTCGCCCTTTACCTACACCGTGGCCAACGCCTCCGGAACCGCCAAGGGCACCATCGTGTTGCAGCCACCGGCTCTGGCCACCTCGAATTCAGTGCCCAAAGCCAGCAATATCAATGCCCAGGTGCGTACCGGCGGCATCGTGTCCGTGGATGTGCTTGACCATGTGGCCTACTCGGATGGCACCACGGTCAAACTCAAGAACAACCTGCAATACGACAAGGAGACGTTCAAGGGGCTGGCCTTCGTCTCTGGAGACACGGTCCGCTACCAAGCATCCAGCGAGACCGGCAACTTCCCCATCACCTATACGGTTGAAGACAATCTGGGTAATGTGGCTTCCGCCAATATCACCATTACCGTGCATAAGAGCGACGCAGCGAGCAAGGCCGCGCCAACCCCGCATGACGCCGAAGCGCAGGTTGCCGCCGGGCAGAAGGTCCGCATCCCCATCACACTGACCGGCATAGACACGGATGGCGACGACGATCAGCTGTTGGGTCTGGGCAACAAGGCACCCACGCTGGGCCGCATATCCGAAGTCGGTTCCGACTACTTGGTCTATGAAGCGTATCCGGATTCGTCCGGCACCGACACCTTCTCCTATGCCGTGGAGGATTGACCGGTCAGCGCGCACAGGCGCAGATCCGCGTGGGCGTATTCCAAGGATCGTCCGACTCCGGCGTATACGCCAGGGACGACGAAATCACGTTGAGGCCCAATACGGCCGCAACCGTGCCGGTCGCGCAGAACGACATCTCCGGCGACAACACCAATCTGACCGTCGACAAGCATGTCGAGGTCCAAGGTCTCGACGGGGTGAGCGTGAAAGACAATATGATCTCCTTCACCACGCCCGGCAGCGCCACCACCGCCTATATCGCCTACACGGTCAAAGACAAGGCCGGCTTGTCCGATACGGCCACCCTCACGGTAAACGTGGATCCGAATGCCGCCATCGAGCCGCCTACCGCCTACGACTATCGTGTGCCGTCCGCCGCCACCATCGATAAGAAGTCCGTGGATGTGGATGTTTCCCAGTGGATCGCCAATCCTTCCGGCACAGCCAATGAGCTCAAGGTCGGCGTGCATCCCTCCGCCAGCGCTCACGCTCACGTCAGGGCGGCGAGCATTCGACCACCATCACCGTCGACCTGACGTCACAGGCGCGAGCCGTGCCCACGGTGACCAATACGAAATACAACATCACCTCCACCGCGTTCATCAGGTACCGGCCTATGGTGTCTTTCCGCCCACGTTGCGTCCCAAGGCACCGGAATTGAAGGTCAACTCGCGCGAGACCATTGAAATCAACATCAATGACTATGTTCGCGTCGGCGCCGGCAAGGAACCGTATATCGAAAGCGCTGATTCCGTCAGCGCCACCAAGGCTTCCAACTCCGATTTCTATGTGAACGACAAGACCCTGAAGTTCACTGCGGCAAAAGACTACGCAGGCCCCGCCTCCATTACCTTTTACCGCTGTGGATGGCAAGCAGGGATCGGATAAGACCAAGATCATCAATTCCGCAGTGATCACTCTCCAGATCACGGTGATAGGCCGCGATGTGCCGCCGCCCACGTTCTCGTCCTCCACTATTGATGTCGAGGCGGGCGCGGACCCCCAAGACCGTTGATCTGACGGCGCTCACCCATGCACCGTCCGGCGTGTATGACGACGAAAAGCAATACACGGCTATTCCGGGTGGAAGCTCATCATCCAGGCAAATCACCGCAAACCTGTCCCGTTCCGGTAGCTTGCAGGTTTCCGCCACCAAGGATGCCGCTCCTGGCACCACCGCGTCCATTCCCGTGCAAATCGCATACGGCGCGGGCACCGTGAATGCCGGTGTGACCGTGCGCGTAGTGTCTTCGACCCGTCCGCTGGCACGCGTCGGCGACAAGACGTTGAAGATCAAGGCCGGTGCCAGCGATGCCGTGAACGTGCTTACCGGCGCGTACAATCCGTTCCCCGATTCCTCGCTGACCGTCATCAGCTGCAAGGCGGATGACGCCGCCAAACTCACCATCGCCGGATGCGATGCCTCCGGAAACGTCCACCATCGCCGTCGCATCCGATGTGGGTGCTTCCACGAACACCGTGCTCGTCACCGTGCAAGACGGCACCAAGTCCAAGGATCGTGAAGTTACCGCATCGATTACCGTGTCCGTGATCGACAAGCCCGAGCCGCCACTGCTCTCCCCCGTAGCCGGGGAACCGCAGGACAGCGCGGTCAGCCTCACATGGACGCCCGGTGCCGCCAATGGCAGCCCGATCACCAACTACAAGGTCAGTTGGACCGGTGCCGTCACCGGAGAGAAGGATTGCGGTGCCGTCACCTCATGCCAGGTCACTGGTCTGAAGAACGGCAAAACCTATTCCTTCACCGTCGCCGCGCGAAATGACGTCGGCTGGTCCAAGCCGTCCACCGCCGTCGAAGCCACACCGGACAAGGTGCCGTCCGCTCCCACCGATGTTACGGTCACGGGTGGCAATAAAACCGCCAAGGTGACGTGGAAAGCGCCGAGCGGTGATTTCAGCGCCGTCGATAACTATTCGGTGACCGTCACCGGGCAGGTGCTCCGCAGACCAAGGAAACCGGCAATACGGCCACCGAGCTGTCGTTTACGTTCAACAACAACGACATTTCCGATGGCACCGCCATTACGGCGACCGTCAAAGCCCATAACAAAATCAATTGAGTGCCGAGTCCGCCGCATCGCCGTCAGAGAAGATCTGGGAGACCCGGATGCGCCGAACATTGCGTTGTCGAACGACGACACCACGGTAACGGCGAAAGTCACTCGGCAACAACCGCAATGCCGGCTGCCGGCGAATTTCCTTGGGAGGAGACGTCAAGGACACCATCGATTGCAGTGACAGTGGCACTACGTTCGAGATCAATGAGAACGATTTGAACACCCGGGAAATCACCGTAACAGCCACCGTGGTGCCGCAGCGCGATGCTTCCGCCGGCACGGGCGAGAGCCGCTTTGTCCCGCAGTACAAGGTCCAGCCGCCCGCTGACGTCTACACCACCGGATCCGGCAGTACATGCACCGTGCATTGGACCAAGCAGGGACATGCGCAGTCCTACAGCGTGACTGCCGATGGCATCGATTCCGGTACAGCTACTAACCGGAACTCACTCGACTTCCGAATGGGTCCTTGGGCCAAATGCAACACCGCATCGGTGCAACAGGTGTTCAACGGCGCTACCAGCGACGCCGCCACCGGAGGCCCGCACAATGGCGCTCCTTACACCTATGAGAAGAAGGCTGTAATCAACAAACCGCAGGAGCTGCGCTGGTCAGACAACGCTCACGTCATTAACGTCACCGGCGGTTCGGTTGATGTCTATGGCAAGTCGGCCACTGTACAAATCATCATCAATGGCCAACCGTTCACGTGGAACCCGGCCAGCCATTGGATGTCACCGACTTGGCCGTGGCCGCCGATGGCAACTACGCGTGGAGCGTCAAAGTCACCGGCGGGCCGGGATACTCCGGTCTCGACAACACTGCGGACGGAGGCAGCGTCGCGGGCACACGTCCCTCTGACTCGGAGGGGACCAAGTCGCTCAAATCCGGTACCGATGTCACCACTTTGGCCAAGAACCCCTGGATTCTTGGTTTCGGCAATACCCCAATATCGTCAACCACCATTCACAAGCAGTAGGAGAACATCCATGAGCGAGAACATCGATGACGCGACGCAGTTGTCTGACACGACCCGTCTGTCCGACAGCACGCAGCTATCCGACAGCACGCACTTGTCCGACGCCACGCACCTGGCATCCGCACCACACACCGGCACGACCCCAAGCACCGAGTCGGCGCCGCAGTCCGTTGCGCTGCCTAACCTGCCGCAGCGGCCGTCACAAGCGCCGTCAGAAAAGCCGTCTCCTACTACTGATGCCGCCTCCATCCCTGCGGGCGATGACAGCACCGTGCTCAAGCCGCGCAAGGGATCGACGCCAGCCATCCCACAGCAGGCCACCGCGCAATCCCAGCCGCAATCACAGCCGCAGCGTCAGTCGAGCAAAGCCGCGCAAGCAGCCGCATCGGCACTGCCCGCCAGCATCAATTCCGGACTACTGCCCCAGCCCACGGCTCAGGTCCGGGATTTCCAGCAGTCCTTCAATGCGCTGGTCGAAAATGTCTCCAAGGTGGTTATCGGCAAGACCATCCCTATCAAGCAATGCGTCACCGCACTGATGGTCGGTGGCCATATTCTGCTTGAAGACAACCCCGGCACCGGTAAGACCCAGTTGGCCCGAGGCTTGGCCAATTCCATTTCCACCGGTTTCAAGCGTGTTCAGTTCACGCCCGATCTGCTGCCTTCGGATGTGGTGGGTGTGACTTTCTACGATCAGAAGCGCGGAGAATTTGAGTTCCGCGAAGGCCCGATTTTCGCCTCCATCGTGCTGGCCGATGAGATCAACCGTGCATCGCCGAAGACGCAGTCCGCACTTCTGGAGGTTATGGAAGAGCAGAAAGTCACCGTTGACGGCGTCATCACATGATGTGCCGCAGCCGTTTATCGTGATCGCAACCCAGAACCCCATCGAGCAGCTCGGTACCTATAAGCTGCCTGAGGCGCAGATGGACCGATTCCTTATCAAGACGTCAATCGGCTACCCGGGCCATGATGTGTCCGTCGATATCCTCAAGCAGGTCGATATCACCGACCGTGCGCAGACCATTTCCCCGGTGCTGAGCGGTGACGATGTCATGCGGCTGCGTCAGGTGGCCACCGAAATCTATGTGGATGATGCGATTCGTGAATACATCGTCAGGCTCGTCGAGGCGACCCGCCACAACGAGAAGATCACGGTCGGCTCCTCCATGCGTGGCGCTTTGGCACTGACCCGATGCGCCCGTATCTGGGCCGCGGCCGATGGCCGTGCCTACGTGGTGCCGGATGACGTCAAGGGACCTTGCAGTGGCCGTGCTCGCACACCGTATCACGCTGACTCCGGAAGCCACCTTCGATGGCGCGACTCCGGAAAGCCTGATCGCACAGGTGCTCGAAGACGTTCCCCCCCACCATCGGTTCCTGATAGGGCCCGGAAAGGTATCCGACCATGGCATCTACATCCGCCGCATTACGCCGTCGCCGGCGCGCTGAACGCATGTTCAAGCGCGCGGTAAGACGCATCAGACGGTTCTTCGCATCCTACGTCTCGCCCTGGGCTGGGCGGTAACGGCGCAGCATCGCATGCCTTATTGCGTTCCCGTTTCTGGGCTGGTATGAGCTGCTCGTATTCGGCATCGTGGCGATGGTGATGATGCTCGCGGCAATCGTGCTTTCCCTCGGCAACACACGCTTCCACGCGTCCATCGTCGTATCCAATCATCGCGTGACCGTGGGAGACACCGTATCCGTTATCGTCGGCATCGACAACACCGGCAGAACGCCGACGACCACGGCACGCGGATATCTGCCAATCGGCGATGCGCATGAACGATTCAACATCCCCATGCTGGCTCCCGGGCAATCCAAGCAAAACCGATGTGGAGTTCCGTACCGTATCGCGCGCAATACTGCCCATCGGCCCATTGCGCATCCGCAAGGGAGACCCGTTCGGTCTGGTGCGTCACGAAAAGGAGCTGGCCGACCGCATCACCGTATTCATCCACCCTCGTACCGTGCGTCTCGATACTCTGAATGCCGGCGTGCCCCGCGACCTGGAAGGCCAACCATCCGGCCAGATCGTGGATGATGATCTCGACTTCTACGGATTGCGCGAATACGAGCCGGGCGACGACGTGCGTAACGTCCACTGGCTGAGCTCCGCGAAAACCGGCACGTTGATGATTCGCCAATATGAGGCCACGCGCCGCACCGACACCTCGGTGACCATCAGCGTGAACCCGGACGAATACGTCAACGGCGAGGAATTCGAGATGGCGGTGTCCATCCACTCCTCCATCGGCGTCAAATGCCTGCTGCAGGATCGTCCATTGTTCTGCCACGCGGGCACGCGCACGGCCAGCCGCGCAACGCCATGGAGTTCCTCGACAACGCCAGTGCCATAGAGCCTGATCGTGAGGATAATCCGAATCTCGCCGAGGGCACGCTGAAGCACAGTCCTGATGCTTCGTTCTATTTTTTCACTGTTGGATCGCTGAAAGACATCGAGCAAATCAAGCGCATGACCTTGGCCTTGCCCCGATCGGCCAGCTGCGTGGTATTGCAGGCCAGCGCCGGCGCCAATCGCGGCATCAGAAGATTCGCCAACTTCACATTGGCCACCATCGGCGACCTCGATGATCTCCCGCTGATCATGGGGGGTGCTCGCATGACCTTCGACCAGTCCAGTATCACCAATACCATACCGCTGCGTACGCCGGATCGAGCGGCACATACACCGGCACTTCCTCCGGCACGTACACCGGGACCTCCACCACCACCGGCTCCTGGGCCGACTCCACATTCGGTTATCTGGATGACCAGAGGCAATGTGCTTCGCGGCATGGGCCTCAGTCGCCAGCCGTGGGGCCAAACGAATCGCCAGCCTCGTACTCATAGCGGCGATGATGTTTGCTGGCGCAAGCCAATCTCATCGACGTGTACGGCGGCGTGGCCTTAGGGCGATTGCCGCTGTACCGGCCACCTTGTGGGCGCGATCATCGCTCTGGCGGGCATGTTGCCGGCGTTGCGACTGTGGTGGCAAATCGTGTTTCTGGCGTTTGCCCAATTCATCATCGGCCCGGTGGTAACGCTGAGTTCCACTACGTCCCATTACGTGATTCCCACCTTGAAGACCTTGAGTTCAGGTTGGGAAATGACGTTTGGCTGTTCAAGTACATTATTTCCGTCGATCCGCCTCTGGGCACGCAAGACGGCGTGCTGATGGCGGTATGGACCATCGGCCTGTGGCTTACGTTCTTCACCGGCGTGTTTGCCATTAATGCCAACGCATGGTTGTCTCTGGTGGGAGTGCTGCCCCCTTGCGGCGGCCGTGGCCGTATGTGCCCTGCTGGGGCACAGACAGCGGCTGGCAACGCGCCATCTGCGGTATTGCCTTTGCCTTGCTGCTGATTATCTGTCTTGGCGTCTTGAACTGCTGGAATGGGGCGCTGGATATCCGCGCTGATCATCGTCGTGCTCGCTGCCGGCCTTGCTTTCGGGGGGCACGTTGCTGGTGCCACAGGACCGTTTCGTGCTGCGTGACCGCTACGATCCGCCGTTAAGCCCCCTACGATTACACCAGCCCGCTCAGCGGCATGCGATCCTATATCAAGGACCACAAAAAAAGACGTGTTGCTGACCGTTCATAATCTGCCGGCCGGAACACCGGTCAAACTTGCGGTGATGGATCGATTCGATGGCACAGTATGGAACCTGTCCGATTCTTCCGAAGCCACGACTCCTCGAATTATCATCGCGTGGGCACCACGATCAAGGCGGATGAGCAGGGTAAATCCTTCACTGCGACCTTCACCGTCGATCAGGACTGACCGACACCTGGCTGCCGCTGGCGGGGAGCGGCCACTGGCGTGAGCTTCGCCAACGATGCCGACAACGGCAATGACACGTTTTACTACAACACGGATACCGATTCCGCCATTATTCCCGCCGGCACGCGTAAAGGCCTCACCTATACCGAATCCGGCATTATCGCCCGTAATCCCACCGATAAGCAGATCAGCAGTGCGGCTGCGGCCCGCATCACCCAACCAGAAGCCCAGGATGTTCGATTCGGCCAGCAAACTGGCCACGTCCATTGCCGGCGGGCAGTCCTCGGGCGGTGCCGCAGCCACGGCGTTGGCCGACACATTGAAAGACCGGATGGTTCTCATGGACTTGAAGGCGACTATCCCTCCGATGCCGGCCATGGCAACTACCGCATCAACAAGCTGCTGGCAGGCACGGCCATGGTGGGCGACTCCGAGCAATATGCCTCCGCCATGGCACTGATGGCTCGTGATCTGGGACTGCCCTCCCGTGTGTGGTCCTGGGCTTCCTGCCGAAAAACGAGGATGGCGAAATCACCGATGCCCGCACGGGGAGAAGACCTCAGGCAATGGCACCAAAATCGAATTCACCGGCAACGATGTCACCGCTTGGGTGGAAATCAAATTGCAGGGCCTGGGATGGGTGGCGTTCTATCCGACGCCCAAGGAGACCAAGATGCCTGATGAAAACCAGAACCTGACGCCGCCGAATCCGCAGACGCTGGTCCGGCAACCACCAGTGCCGTTGACCGATCCGCTGCGCGATCAGACGCAAGCCAAGGGCCAAAAAGCTCATTGGCCGGCGCCGACGCCGATGATTCGCCGACCAACCTGTTCTGGGCGCGGTTCTGGCGAGTGACCCGGCAAGGTGGCCTGTACGGCAGCCCATTGTGGACCCTACTCATCGCCTGCGGTCTGATGATTCAAGGCCATACTGCTGGCACGAGCGCGACACGGCAGTCCGAAAACCCGTGTGGCAGCAGGTTGGAATGCCATACGCATGCTTGCCGAGCAAAGCGGCATCACAGCCAAGGGCACTCGTCGAGATCAGGCCGGTGCCATCGCCCGTCAACTCGGCACAGATGACCAGGCTTTGATCCAGCTTGGCCGGGAAGCCGACTACGCCACGTTCTCGGGGCAAGACATTGAATCGGGCCAAGCCACCACATATTGGACAGGAGTCGACCAATTACGCAAGGCAATGCTCGCTTCTTTGCCGCGTTTCAGGAAGGATACGTACACGACTTTCCCTGAAAAGCGTGGCTATACTGTCAAATGGGCACGCAGCAAAGCCGCACGACGCATGTCAAGCGCACGCGTAAGAAGGGGAAGGCGTCATGACCACAGGCTCCATCCGTATCGCGATGACCAGTGACGTGGGTCTTAGGCGCAAAAACAACCAAGACACCGGATTCGCGCAACAAGGCGTGTTCATGGTCTGTGACGGCATGGGCGGCGGCAAAGGCGGCGAGCAGGCAAGCCAGTTGGCTGCCCAGCATTTCGCACAATTGGCCGCCATGCCTTCACGCACCCGTCAGGATATCGACGACACCTTGGCACGGGCCCAGCACGACATTCTCGATCTGGGAGACCGCCTTGGCGGCGTGGCCGGCACAACCTGCTCCGGTTTGGTACTGCCCCAAGATCATGCGGATTCCGCCAGCGCCCGCAGCGCTGCTTTGTTCAGTGACGCCGATGATCAGGACTCTCGGACCAGACCTATGTGGTCAATGTCGGCGATTCCCGCACCTACCATCTCAGTCCGTTGGCGCATGCCGATGCTCCCGCCACGAGCAATACGTAACTGAAACTAGC
>VOFB01001029.1_pt1 | contig 42252 bp, 59 predicted proteins | sample 5384141 | NCBI WGS metagenome assembly VOFB01 (sample SAMN12384721, study PRJNA508395) | human gut metagenome | isolation source: healthy gut A | host: Homo sapiens
TGAGATGTCAGAATCGGAGGACTGTCCTTTTGTGATATGGATAGGAAGCCGCAGGGTAATCAAGAGAAAATCCTTTGAGGAATACCTCGAAAGGCAGTATTCAATATAGTAAAAGTCAAATCTGCGATGAGTCCGATTGCATAATGGGCTTATCGCAGAAAAATGAATATACTGATGCCATCAATACAAGGAGGACGAAATGCAAAGCAAAAAAGAAATGCCATTAGAGCATAAGCCTATATTAACCATAAGAGAAGCGTCTTTTTTATACAGGAATCAGTGAGAAAAAACTGATTGAAATAACAAATCTATATGCCTGCCCATTTGTATTGTGGATGGGTAATCGCAGATTTATCAAGAGAAAAGCATTCGAGAAATTTATTCAGACATCGGAATTTAAGGGAGGTGCAGATGATGAACAGATTGAATGATGAGTGGTTTTCAGTAAAAGCGAGAGCGTTCCGTTGTGGCATAAGATAGCACTTTCTATTGATGAAATGTATGTATATACGGGTATTGGTAGAGAAACAATACGAGAACTTACAAAGCAACCGGAAGCAAAACAATTTATATTGAAAATTGGGAAAAGAACTCTGATTAAACGCAAACAATTTGAAGAATATATAGACCAGATGTGTTCTATTTGAGGGGAGGAATGTAGATGTACAAAATAGATGGTTCTGAACTTTATGAATATCAGCAACAGCTATTGCAACCACCGGAGGATATACCGATTTGGGAAAAGAAATGTCTTACGGTCGAGGAAGCGGCTGCTTATTCAGGTATTGGAGAGCGAAGATTAAATGCACTATTGATGGATAAGGATTGCAGTTTCAGAATTGCAAGAAGCGACAGGCTTTTAATTATACGAGAGAAGTTAGAGGAGTTTATTGACTCAAGCACAGAATTGTAGGAGGTAACACAATGGCAAATACTAAAAGAAAAGATAAATCAAGAAAGGTTCTCCGCAAAGGGGAATCGCAACGCCCGGACGGAACTTATCAATTCCGATGGACAGATGAGAACCGTAAAAGACATTGTATTTATGCAAGGAACTTGGATGATTTAAGATGTAAGGAAGATGAAATTGACAAGGACAAGAAAGACGGTATCAAGGCAGAAGCTCGCTATACATCACTTAACGATATGTATGAACTTTGGAGAGATTTGAAACGTGGAATAAAGAATAATACTTTTGAGAATTACAAATATATGTACGAGACATTCGTGCGTAATCAGATTGGTTCTCAATTCATAATGTCTATAAAAAGACTGATATAAAAAGATATTACAACAGTCTTGTTGATGAAAGACATTTGAAACCCGCAACGATTGATAGCATACATACCGTTCTACATCAGGTCTTTGAAATGGCAGTAGATGATGATTATATCAGAAGCAATCCAACGGACAATGTTTTGCGTGAATTGAAAAAATCACATTGTTTTAAGACTGAAAAACGCAGGGCATTAACCAAACCGGAGCAGGAACTTTTTCTTAACTATCTGAAGAACACACCGGAAGCACAGTATTGGTATCCAATATTTGCGGTTATGGTCGGAACTGGATTGCGTGTGGGCGAATTGACCGGACTCAGGTGGTGTGACATAGATTTAGAGGAAAGCATTATAGATGTGAATCATACACTTGTTTATTATGACCACAGAACCGAAGGAAGCAAGAAAGGTTGCTATTTCAATGTGAATACAACCAAGACACCGGCAGGTATGCGACAAGTTCCAATGCTTGAATTTGTGAAAGAAGCACTTTTAATGGAAAAAGAAAGGCAGGAACTTCTCGGACTGCATTGTGAAGCTACGGTTGATGGATACACGGATTTTATTTTTGTAAATCGTTTTGGTCAGCCACAGCACCAAGCAACGCTCAATAAAGCAATTCGTCGCATTATACGAAACTGTAATGATAAGCAGTTTTTAGAAAATGATAATCCGGTGGTTTTACTTCCACACTTTAGCTGTCATTCTCTTAGACATACATTTACTACAAGAATGTGTGAAGCCGGAGTGAATGTGAAAGTCATTCAGGACGCACTCGGACACAAAGATGTATCTACGACATTGAATATCTATACAGATGTAACAAAGGAATTAAGAAAGTCAGAGTTTGAGGGGTTGGAATTACAATTTAATCAGTAAATAGTTGCAGAGAATCAGAAAGAGAGCATATGCCGTGGAGACGCGGTGTGTGCTTTCTTTACTTTATGACGAGAAAATGGTAAAATGAAATACAGGATTGATAGCAATGCTATAAAACCCAAAACTAAATATGGCTATACACCATTTACACCATTTTTTACACCAAACCGCATTTTTACTTTCACGAAACAGATGGGAATGGTGTAAAGAGGTTGAATAAAAGCCCATTTATAGGCGATAAGATTTACAAAATGGAATTAAGTCGTGAGTGGACGATTTCGTCCCGACAATGAAGAGCATCGGCGGTTCCGATACTGCGAAAAAGGCAGAAAAGCCGGTTGCAAAGGCTGTGACAGCAGAGGAAAAACCAGCAGAAAAGATGGATTTTTCTAATGTGAAAATCGAACCGCTGTTTGAGGAATTTGTGGATTTTGAGACATTCGCAAAGTCTGATTTCAGAGCGGTAAAGGTAAAAGCCTGCGAAGCAGTGCCGAAGAGCAAGAAGCTTTTTGAAATTCATCTTAGACGATGGAACAGACGCAGAACGCGTGATTTTAAGCGGTATTCACTAGTATTATGAACCGGAAGAACTGGTAGGAAAAACTTGTATTGTAATCACAAACCTGCCCCCAAGACCGATGATGGGAATTGCTTCTTGTGGGATGCTCATCTCTGCGGTTCACGAGGTGGATGGTCGCGAAGGACTGAATCTGCTGATGGTAGATGACCGGATTCCGGCAGGCGCCAAGCTGTATTAAGCGGCTTTGGAAATGGGCATTTGAGAGGTGAAAAGTGGTTACTGTGAACAGTAACGAAAAAGTGTACCATTGTCCCAACTGGAACAAGATATGTAAAGTTGTATAGAGATATAAGAAAAGCTCATGGAATGATTATGTTCCATGAGCTTTTTTAAAAATAAGAGCTGTTAAGTGAGTGAAATATCAGGTATAATATAAATAGAAGTATAAAAAAAAGTTGTGGAAAGGGGGAAATAAAATGTGATTAAGAAGTGAATTGAATAAAATTCCACACCAAATGGCTGAAACAGATCGGGCAATCTATGGAGAAAACATTGTGGAGATTGTACTTTATGCAGCTTGATGTCGGTACTTTGTGCAGATATAGATTGGATCGTGCAAGAGAAGACTTGCTGACAGCGAAAAGAAATCAGAAATCTCCGCTGACTTGAGGCCAATCTACGCACTGAAAAAAGGTATAATAACCTTTTGTGGATGTATGGGGATTCTATGAACAAGATATTTAACTTATTATCTGCAAAAACTATTTTTGCAAAAAGTAATGTGCTACCTATACGCAGAATCTATTATATGATATTAAGCGTTATATTATTGTCATTCTTGGGGGCAGCTTTTCTTTCAAAACAGAGGCGGCAGCTGAAATATATACGGATGAGAACAATGCTCTTTGGGCTGATAAGTATTATGATGGTTATGAAAAACAGCCGGTTGTATTGTACTATAACGAGGATTTCACCATATGCATAGAGTTTAATATGTATAATGAACCCTATCCCAATCGGAGTAAGGGACGTTTGGGAAAGGAACTGCAAGAATTGATGTGCTGGATAAATATGCTTTTAATAGTGACGATGGGATGTATACAGAGATTGTTTATACAGATACGTCGCAGTATGAAAACGGGAGAGGTCAGATCACTATTCCGAAAGAAAGCCTGAAATTGTCAAACAAACCGTATTACTATCAGGTAGTTCTTTATTTACCTAAAGAAGATGGAAATTATTTGACTTGGTATGTAATTGACATGATGTATAAAGATAATCGAGCATATTTCAACCATATATGTCCCCAAAATACGGTTCATAATTACCACGCGTACGAACAAGTGATAGGAATGTTAGAAACCAGACTAGCCACGGAATACGAAAATAGTTTTAATAAAAGGTCTGATCTTAGAGCGGAAGAAAGTAAAAAATGGGCTCAAAAGCTTACAGAAAACATTGCGGCTGACAAGGAGAAAGCGAATTCCATATGTGAGTGGATTGTAAACAACATTATCTATGATATTTGGCAGGAACGTTATCATTATGCTGATGAGGTATTGCAAAAATAAAAAGGGCGGATGTATGGAAATCGCGATATTGACCCGTGCAATGCTATATGCAGTAGGTATTCCTGTGTATATGTCAGTTCTGACGCGAGTAATCATGCATGGAATTTGGCTTTTATAAACGGCAGATGGAATATGATTGACAATACAATTGCTCTTAGTACAGATAATGATTTGTACGCGGCCTGTTCTTATTTTTGGATTGACGCAGAAGTTCAGACACTGGATATTTATCCTGAGATTATAGAGCTAAAGGAAAGTAATATATATCTGGAGGAAAGGGATACACGACTTTTAACGGCAGTTATTTTTCCAAAAGATGCGGGAGATCAAAGTTTGGTATGGAGCAGCAGTGATGAGACAGTGGCTACAGTAGACGCTCATGGAATGGTTACGGCAAAAAGCGTCGGTACGGCCAAGATTACAGTGAGCAGTAGTGTCAGAAGTGAGGTTAGTGCAGTCTGCGATGTAAAAGTAGCTAAGAAAAAGCGAGATTTTAAGGTCATCTATCAGTCAAATACCGCCGTATCCAACCTGCCGATTGACCAGAATAGTTATAAGCCCGGAAGCACGGCAATCGTAAAGGGGGCACCGGTCAGCTCAAGTCGCTTTTTTTTTGCAGGCTGGAACACCAGAGCAGACGGCAAAGGCATAATTTACTTGCCAGGTAATCCGATTAAAATTACCGGAAACATTATTCTGTACGCTCAATGGAAAACTACTTATACTGATTCCAACAAGCTTACCTATAAAATAAACGGCAAAGACACAATAACTTGCACAGGAACGAAAGATATAAAAGAAAAGGCCGTAAAAATTCCCGATGCAATCAAATACTGTGGTATAACCTACAAAGTAACCGCTGTTTCTAAAAAGGCATTTTATAAAAACCTAAAGCTTACTTCCGTACAGCTGGGGAAAAATGTGAAAACAATCGGAAATAACGCATTCGAAAAATGCAGGAACCTGAAAAAATCTCACTTGGAACCGGAGTAATGATCATTGGAAAGCATGCATTCTGTTATGCTAAGAGAGGCTGCGTCCTCACTGTTAAAGGAATAAAACTGAAGACCGTTAAGACAGCCATCGACCACGGAACGAGACAGATGTGTGTGAAAGTCCCCAAAAAGAGACTGAAAGCCTATAAAAAGCTGTTTCGTAAAACAGCTAAGAAAGTGAACGTTATAGGTAAGAAAACAGGATGAAAACTTATGTGTCAATTGACAAACGAAGCAAAGAAAGCACAGAAGGAATATTATTCCGGACAACGACATACCTGGAATGGATTGAATCCGGTAACCAGGACGGTGCCAAATGGAAAGGCATACAACAGAAATAAAGACAGACAGGAAAGACGAAGAATCGGCAAAGAGTCCAGTAGTGGATTTGATGTCGATTTTTTCTTTTCATTAAAAGTGTCCCCGTTTCAAGCAAACTGACACTACTATTTTTGTACTCGGTAACGAATCACTTTACCAATGTTGCATCTCAGGATAATGTTTTGTATAATGGTTAACAAACATTAACGAAAGGGAATTGGATATGGGAAAGCATAAAGTGGAGATTAATAAAGATCTATGCATTGGATGCGGCTTGTGCTCCAAGGTATGTGTTGCGCATAATATAGAAATTAAAAATAAGAAAGCGGGTATCCTATCAGAGGACTGTGTGATGTGCGGCCAGTGTACCGCAGTTTGCCCCAAAATGGCGGTGTCTGTGAGCGGTTATGAAGAGAAACAGATTGAGAAGACTGGTGAAATACGTTTAGATCCCCAGGAGGTTTTAGACGTCATCCGCTTCAGGAGAAGTATCAGACAATTTCAAAAGAAAGAAATTCCGAGTGTTGTAATAAAACAGATTTTGGAAGCAGGCAGACTTACCCATACGGCAAAGAATACGCAGGATGTGTCATTTGTGGTTTTGGATAGAGAAAAAGACCGCATCGAGAAAATGGCTGTTGGCATATTTAAAAAAGTAAAGCCCTTTGCAGATTTGGCCAGTTCCATGGCAAGGAGAATCAAAATTACGGAACATTTTTTTCTTTTTCAGGCGCCGATTGTAATTGTAATTTTGGCAAAGAATAAGACAAACGGATTGCTTGCGGCACAGAACATGGAATTTGTTGCCGAGGCAAACGGACTCGGGTATTATTCAGCGGATTCTTTACCATGGCTGCAAATGCTTCGTTAAAAATAAAAAGGCAATGCAGATTCCGAAAGGAAAGCGGGTAGCGGCAACGCTTGTACTGGGTTATCCGAAAGTGAAATATCTTCGTTCGGTACAGCGTGAAAGCCTGGAAGTGAGGTATATGTGAGGTAATGGCAATGGAATGTGAGGAAAGAATAGAGAGCATTATTGACGGTTTTCAGAAGAACAGAAAAGCTTTTACTGCTATTGGTGATGAAACAAGACAAATTATTCTGCTTGCTTGTGCTTTTGGAGAGCAGTTTATCAGGCATAAGAGTTGGACCGATTGCAGAAAAAACGCATCTGACAAGGCCTTCCGTGTCACATCATCTTCAAATTCTGAAGGAAGCGGGGATTGTGGCAATGCGCAGGGAAGGAACAAGAAACTATTATTATCTGAGTGCGGATGAGACCAAATGGAAAGGTATTGCAGATTTAGTCAATCTGATCTATGAAAGCATACAGCACATTGATTAGAGGTCACCATGATTTTATATTTTACCGGAACGGGCAACAGCGAATACGTTGCAAAAAAGAATAGCAAACGGAATCAGCGATGATATAACCAATTTGTTTGACAAAATACGGAGCCAGGATTATTCCGGGATACACTCGGACAGACCGTGGGTAATCACCGCCCCCTGCCTATGCCTGGAGAATACCGCATATTTTAGAGAGGTGGCTGGAAAAGACAGAACTGACGGGAAACAAAAATATATATTTTATTATGACCTGTGGGGAAGTATCGGAAATGCGGGGAGATATCTGAAAGCATTGTGCGGTAAAAAGGGTATGAATTACCTGGGATGTTACGGGATCGTAATGCCTGAAAATTATATTGCCATGTTTTCCACACCTGCAAGGGAAGAAGCGTTTAGAACCATAGAAAAGGCAGAAGGAGAGATTGACAGAGCAATAGGTTTGATTAAAAACAGCAAAGCATTTTCAGAACCGCAAATCACTCTGGGTGATAAAATGAACAGTGGGATTGTAAACAGTATTTTCTACCCCCTATTCGTTCACGCAAAGAAATTTTATGCAACAGATGCCTGTATTGCCTGTGGAAAATGTGAAAGGTCTGTCCGACCAAGAATATCCGCATTGAAAACGGCAAGCCTGTATGGGGAAAGACTGTACGCACTGCATGGCTTGTATCTGCCGCTGCCCCAAAGAGGCGATTGAGTATGGTAAGCACAGCAAAGGACTTCCGAGATATACTTGTCCCAAATAGCTTCTTTACGGTGCATCTTTTTCCCCTTTCGTGCTATACTATATGGAAATAGGTGTATCGAAAAGGGGGCAGAAAAACGTTGGAGTCCGGACGTTCAAATTGGAGAAAACTGGATAACGCCGCACTGGCATTTCCGGCAGTGACGGGAATGCAGGATACCCGTGTATTTCGCTTCTATTGCCAGCTGAAGGAGGCAGTGGTCGGGGAGCTTCTGCAGGAGGCTCTGGATGGGACTATGGAAAAATTCCCCCTGTTTCAGGCTGTACTCCGGAAAGGACTTTTCTGGTTTTACCTGGAGAACAGACCGATCCGGGCAATGGCAACACCGGAGAACAGGCCTCCCTGCAGCAAAATTTATATTCCCGATAAAAAGAGTCTGTTGTTTGAGGTTTCCTACCATAAAAACCGCATTAATTTTGAGGTGTTCCATGCCCTCACGGATGGAACAGGGGCCATGGAATTTCTGGGGAGCTGGTAAAGAATTATCTGATGCTTGTACATCCAAAAGCAGAGCTTCCGGAGCTGGACAGAGACAGCAGGGTGACGGAAGGGGATCAGGAGGAGGACAGCTTTTCACAGTATTACTCCCCAAGCAGCCGGTGATGCAGGGAGAAGAAAAAGGCTGCCTATCAGATCAGGGGCGAGATGCTGACTCAGGATGATATGCATATTACGGAAGTGGTCCTCTCGGTGAAAGAGGTTCTGAAAAGGCCAGGGAGTACAGGGGGTGTCCATCACGGTATTTTTGACAGCTATGATGCTCTGGTCTATTCACGAGGAGGTGCCAAGGAAGCATTGGGGAAGCCGGTCAGCCTTATGGTGCCGGTGAACCTCAGAAATTATTTTCCATCAAAATCTATGACCAATTTCTTTGGATGGATCGAGGTGGGATACGAATTTAAGGAGAATACCAGGTTTGAGGAAGTCCTCTTACATATTAAAAAATTTGTTCCAGCAGGAGCTGGTGAAAGAACGGATTGATATGAGGATGAATGAGCTGGTCCGGCTGGAGAAAAATCCATTATTGCGGATCGTACCTCTGGAGATAAAAAGGTTTTTCTCATGGCCGGAACCACACTTGGGGAAGGAGCATTACGGCGATCTTCTCGAATGTGGGAGTGATCAGGATGCCGTCAGAATATGAGGCGTATATAGAGCAGTTTGGCCTGTTCACCAGCACAGAAAAATTACAGCTCTGCACCTGTTCTTATGCGGATCGGCTGGTGCTGGGTTTTACCTCAAAGATTCCAAGCACAAAGATCCAGCGGAATTTCCTGAACCATCTGCAGCAGCAGGGATTATCCTGCCAGGTGGAGAAGAACGATTTTCCGGGTTATGAGCAGGAGCGTGGAGGCCTTGGGGAAAAAGCTGTTTCAGATATTTACCTTCCTCTGTATTGCAGCCGCGGTTCTCTGCGGTATGATTAACTACATGGTTTCCGATAATATCAGCTGGTCAGGGGTTTGTTGCCGGAGGCTGCCTGTGTGGTTGGATTATGGTGGCAGTGGCATACAAAAGAGAAGGAATCTGCTGAAAAATGAAATGTGGCAGCTGCTTTTTCTGTCTGTCATTAGTATTTTGTGGGATGCCTTTACCGGCTGGAGGGGCTGGTCCGTGGATTATGTGATGCCGGTGGCATCTCTGCTGGTATTAAGCTCCATGCCGGTGATTGCCTGGGTAAGACATTTAGAGCAGGAGGAGTATCTCTTTTATATTATGCAGGCCAGTGCTTTTGGCCTGATTCCGCTTGTCTTGCTCCTTGGCGGAGTGGTAAAGATACCCTATGCCCCCCATTTTTGTGTGTAGGAATCAGTTTTCTTTGCTTTGTGGGGCTGTTTATTTTTAAAAGGAAAATGTAATTCAGGAGATATGGAAAAAGTTTAGAATGTAAAGATATAACGGTTCCGCAGGTCTTTGGTGGCTAAGTTTTTACATCCTTTCGTGTATGATTTTTCATTTTTATATTGCGCAACTGCCGATAAAATAAGAGTATCTATCAGTGTAATACTGACTGGTACTCTTATTTTTGTCTTTAAAGGGGGAAAACATGCATTCCATAATATTTGATAATACTTACAATGATTGGAACGAGGCACTGCCCACAGGAAACGGCGTGTTTGAGGAATGGTCTATTTCAAAGACCGCTTCTATACAACAGCTATGAACCATTATGAGGTCTATTACAGCATCCATGAGCAGTATGTCAGAGCAACGGTTGTGAGCCTGTGAGATCCTACGAAAGCTATGTGCGGTCGGCTAAGGAAATGACAAGAAATTGTGAGAAGGAGGCATTTTGGCATTACCGGAAAACCATATGGCCGGATGCAGATGAGGTAAAGGACGCACAGCTGAACGCGGGAGTGAGCCATCCGCCCACAGGGGAGTTTTCCGTACTGCTGGATGAAAAGTTTAAATTGGAGGATGACTTCCGGTTGCAGCTGAATATAGAAAAGGCAGAAATTGAGCTGTACGCAAAAGATAAGGAAAGAGCATTGTCCATTGCCACAAAAACCTTGGTCTCTAAGGATGTGATTCTCACTACTATCTGCCAGTCTGATACGGATATAGTGAGTGCTCTGGAAATTACATATCCCATAAGGCGGAACCGCCAGGGGATATGCCTATCGTTTTTTTCAGTCAGATCCAGACACATTCGGCTACCGGGCCTCTTTTTTATCCGGGGAATAGAGAAGACGGAAAACCCCGCCTTTTCAGTTCTGTGTGTTTTTCCGTCTGATTGGAGCAGAGGCAAAGATGGAGGTCAGTGGAAACAAGATGTGTTTGTGTTTAAAGAACCCCGGAAAGGAGATCTCTGTACTGACCCATGTGCTCACAGAACTGCAGAGTTGCGATCTGGAGGAAGAGGGCATTCGCAATTGCGCATTAATAAAGAGGAACCTCAAAAAGATCTGGAGATACACGAGAAGCACTGGAAAATGTTTTTCCAAAAAGGTGGGATTCGGCTGCCGGATCGTTTCTTAGAGAAACTATGGTACCTGAACCTTTATGTAATGGGCTGCCGCAGCGGGAAAGGCGGGAGGCGGTCTGAGCATGCCTGCGGGCTGAACGGCCTGTGGGATATCCGCCAGCCGACTCTTTGGGGAAGTATGTGGTATTGGGATGTGAATATACAGTCCGCCTTCTGGGGTGTGTACACCGCGAATCATATGGAACTTGCAGAGGCGTTCAATGAAGGCCTGTTAGCTTACGCAGAGATGGCACGGAGGCGGGCGGAAGAGTTTTATCACCTGGATGGCTGTGCAATGGATTATCCCCATGAGTTTTACAATTGCATCCTGCCCTGGTGTGCCCAGCATCTCTGGTGGTATTACGAATATACTTTTGGATTAAACATTCCTGAGGGAAAAGGCTTACCCCTTTTTTCGGGATATCCTCTGTTTTGTAAAAAGGAATAGTGCGGCTGGACCCTGAAAAGAATACTTATTACATTTTCCCGGATGTCTCACCGGAGCAGGGGCCCATCACGCGAAATTCCACAATTACCCTGGCTGCAGTAAAGTATTTGCTGAAGATCAGTATCTGGGCCAATGAAATATTGGGGAGTCGAAGGAGGACAGAGCCATGTTTTCCGAGCTGTTGAGCCGATGGCCAAAGTACCCGCTCTCGAAAACTAGAAGATATGGGGTTATCCTGAGGGATTCCGAGTTGGCGCCCCAGAGATGAACTGCGCCATCCCTCCCTGCTGATGCCTGTCTTTCCAGCGGGTGAAATGACGCAGTACAGCCGGGAAACAGAGAGGGAAATTGCCAGGAATTCTGTCAGGTTTGTGTCTGAGAACACAGAAATCGGTGTATTCCCATTCGGCTGGATCGCATCCGCTGCAGCAAGAGCGGGGGATGGAAATACCGCGCTGCGCGTGCTGTATGAACAGGGCCTGGATCTGGTGCTGCGTGCCAATGGAATGGGGGCGGAGGAGACGGACCGCTGGGTTAACCATTGTCCCGCGGAGCTGGGAATGGGGCAGTTGTACTATCCCTGCATGATGGAGAGCGTGGGAGGGATCGTGTCTGCGGTTAACGAGATGCTGCTGCAGAGCCACGATGGGGTGATCCATGTCTTTCCGGCAGTACCGGACGGAGGGGGAGAGCCCTGGAGAGATAAGCACCGGCAAAAGCCCTTGGCGGAGAGGGAAGAAAAGAGCAGCGTAAGGTGGGAGTACTGCAGTATTTCCCGTCTGCTGGCAAAAGGAGGTTTCGAGGTATCCGCTGACATGCGCGGGGGAAGGATGGTTACTCTTCAAATCAGAAGCCTCTTTTGGGGGTACTCTGCGGATTGAGGTGAGGGAACCGGTGGCGGCAGTTGCTGTGGGGGGAACCCGGGAGTTTTTCCTGGAAAGGACAACTGCCTTACAGTGGAGACAAAACCAGGGAAACCTATGACATTCTGTTTGCAGACACAAAGCCTTGTGTACAGGAGGAGCAGAGCTATCACACGGATATCAGCTATGTGAGTCATCTGGGACGCAGAGTTTTCTGCGGAAAGGACAGGTACACGGATACGGTGAAAATGATAGACAGCTTTTTATTTGATTACTATATGGCCAACGATCGGTATCACAATATGACCATATACAAATTCAGCTTTGGCGTGCCGAAAAATGAGATGAGGAGAATAGAAGGCAGGACCCTCTATGCGCCCCAGAAAAAAATAGAAAAAGAATTTTTGAAGCTTACCGGGGATATGGAGTATTGTACTGAGCAGGGGATTGGATTTTTAGGGGAATCAGACAGAGGCAAAAGACACCGGCAGAGGAAATGTACTGCTGCAGGACTTTGTGAGCGGCAGTAAAGGAACGCCTTCTTAGTGGAGCTTCAAAAGGAATTTATGAGTTCCTAGTGGTGAGTGGAGGAAGCGGAAGGGATACCCTTACCAGGATAAAGAGCCAGGACGAAAGCGGAACGGTAATCCAGACAAAAAGAGATGGTTATGAGACAGGCGTTTTCATGGTTGTTCATAAGAATGGCGGGGTGATAAGACTGGATATAGAGACAGAGGCGGATGGTCTCTGGAACTTAAATCTTATGGTGATCAAGAAGTTGACAGCATTTATGTAGGAGGAAGAGGATAGAAAATGATTGTAAATATAATTCACAGGCCGGCATTTGGACGACAGTATGAGATGTTTAAGCTGCAGCAGGAAATGGCGCATAATCTGCAGTTAAAGGTGACAATCCTGATGCCATACGATTTTCTGTTTGATGAGGAAATTGTGGAAAATGTAAAAGAGTATCAGAGTCTCTACAACGACGAGGTGGGAGTGTGGTTCGGAGAGATTGCAAATGAGCGCATGAATCAAAGCTTTCTGTGTAAGGAGCCGTTCTTGTGGCTGCACACGGAGGAGAATAAGGAACGGATTTTGAAGCTTGTGATAGAAAAATTTAAGGAAGTTTTCGGATACTGTCCTACCGCTGTGGGAGGCTATCACATGGATGCCTACAGCATGAAGATGTTGAAAACCTACTATCCTGAAGTAAAGGTGAGCATTGCGGGCTGTTTTGAGGAGGGAGTAAAGGTATTCCACGGATGTAACAATTCCTGGTACATATTTAATGAGGGGATGCCCTGGAACCCCTGGTATCCTGCAAAGGAAAATTCTCTGCGGCCCGCTGAGGATGAGGAGGACTGGAACGGTATTGTCGCACTTCCCCCATCTGAGCAGGGATCTGGTATTGTCCTATGAGGGAGAAATGATTTCTTTGCCAGCCATCCTGCAAATATACAGCGGGCCATGGCGAATGACGGAGAGAGAATGCACCCTATGTATTTAATCTGTTGGATGTATACCGCTATCAGGAGAGATATAATGATGGTTATTCTTACACCAATGTTTTCGTGGGACCCAATTGGCTGCGGGACAGTGCGTATGTTCAGGACAGCGATGAGGTGACTCAGAACTTATACCTCAGGTATTTAGAGTATATTGCCGGACTGAGGGCAGAGGGAAAGCTTCAGGATATGTATATGAGTGAGTTTGCCCACTGGTACGTGGAGAATATTCCCATTGGCTGCCCTCAGGTGTATGATGCGAAGGAGATCCTCTACGGATCAGGGAAAAGCTATTTCTGGTACAGCGATCCCTATATGCGGGTGACAGTGGATTTATGCCAGGGAGGCTCCATCGGAGATTTTCGGCCTTTGATTGCAAAAAAAGGAGCGGTATACAGGAGCGGACCGTCCGGAAAAGGCGGTAGGAAGCAATCCCTATCTGATTCACTCCCCAGTACAGGAGTGGAAATGCCTACCATTATGCAGATGGAGCAAGGACCACTTTTATGCTGGAGCACCAGGACGAAAGGCGGATCTGGCTGATTATCCCACCAAAATAGAAAATGTGAACAGACAGGGGGAGAAGGTGGAACTTATGATTGGAGAAATTCCGATTGTCTTCAAAAGATGGTGCAGGGGGCGAAGGTATGCACCACTTATGTCTTTGAAAAGAAGGGATGATCACAATCAGACGAAAGCTGAAGGAGGTAAGGGGGAAAATCCATTTCAGTGAGTATTTAAAGGGCTGCTACTGGGACAAATGAATATCCTGAGGATTTAAGCAGTATTGTGTTGAAAACAGCTGGGAAACACCAGAAGGCGCTAAAGTTTGAGTATAAGGCGAGAAGGATTGAGACAACGGCTCCGGGGTATGTAAGCACAGAAATCCCGCCAATCGATACCATTGTCATGCTGGAGGCAGTGGAGGAAAGCTTTGAAAGCGGGTATGCACAGGAGGGATATGTATTCAGCCCATATTATACGATGGCGCTGGAAGGGGAAACAGAACAGGAAAAGGAAGTGGTCACATGTCTGAAAATCAGAAGAAGAATTTAATATACCGATGCCCTGTATGCTTTGCAAGGGAAAATGATGTAATACTCCATAAAAAAAAAAGGATGATACATATTACTGTGTGAAATGCAGCTTTACGGGAACAGAGAATGATATCCGAAAGATGTATGAGGATATGAAGAAAAAGTACCGTCTGATAACAAGGAGAATAACTATAGATATGCTGGAGGAGTTTTGAGAGGAGGACAACAGTGTGAGTGAATATCATGTCTCAAAAAGTGGAAGTGATGGGGCAACCGGGAGCGCAAAGGCGCCTTTTTAACTATATCAAAGGCAGCGCAGACTGCTGTATCCGGTGACCGGATTATAGTTCATGGGGAATCTACCGGGAGTGGGTAAAGCCACGGAATGGCGGACGAAGTCCTTTTGAGAGAATTATCTACGAGGCAGCCATGGGGGGGAACAGGTAATCATCAAAGGATCGGAACAGGTCTCAGAGTGGGAACATGAGGAGGGAATGTGTGGAAAACCCTGGTAGATAATTCTGTGTTTGGAGATTACAACCCATATAAGGAATCCCTGTCAGGAGACTGGCTACTCTATCCGGATGACGGTTCTGTACATCTGGGTGATGTCTATATGAATGGAAAGTCATTCTATGAAGCCAAAGCTTTGGAGGAATTGAAGAATCCTGTAAGGCGGGAGATGGGAATGAATCCGCCATGGACAGGGGGAGCCGGAGCCACTGCTTCACCCTGAGGATTCGGTGTACCAATGGTTTGCACAGGTGGATGAAAATACAACTACCATCTATGCAAATTTTCAGGGCAGAGATCCCAACCAGGAGTTTACTGAAATCAATGTGAGGAAATGCTGCTTTTATCCGGAAGAGACAGGCAAGAATTATATTACGGTGCGCGGATTTGAGTTCGCACAGGCGGCGTGCCCGTGGACACCTCCCACGGCAGATCAGCCGGGAATGGTGGGAACCAACTGGAGCAAAGGGTGGATTATTGAAGACAATGTGATACATGATGCGAAATGCAGCGGCGTCAGTATTGGAAAAGAGAGATCTACAGGGCACAACTTATGTACCGCCACCCACAGAAAACCGGGCTATCAGTACCAGATGGAGGCTGTTTTCAAAGGGAAACAGCTTGGATGGAACAGAGAATGGATTGGTTCGCATTGTATCCGCAGAAACGAGATCTTTGACTGCGGCCAGAATGGTATTGTAGGGCATTTGGGATGTGTGTTCAGTGAAATAAGCGATAATCATATTTACAATATAGCGGTGAAGCAAGAGTTTTTGGCTATGAGATTGCGGGAATTAAACTGCATGCAGCCATTGACGTACAGATCGTTCACAATTATATTCATAATTGCACCCTGGGAACCTGGCTTGACTGGCAGGCACAGGGAACCAGGGTAAGCAGAAATCTCTACAGGAAGAATGACAGAGACTTGATGGTTGAGGTTACACACGGCCCGTATATGGTGGACAATAATATTTTCGCCTCAAAGTATAACTTTGACAATGTAGCTCAGGGCGGAGCATACATTCAAAACCTATGTATGGGTATTATGAGACGCCAGCCGGTTCTGGACCGTTCTACACCGTATCACTATGCACACACCACGGATATTGCGGGAGTCGCGTTTGTGTACAGCGGAGATGACAGGCTCTATCAGAATATATTTGCGGGAAACCCAAAAGAGGATGAGGAGGAGTGCGGAACCCTGGGATATAGGGGACATCCGGTATCTATGAAAGAATATACACAGACAGTGGTTTCCCTTGGAAATGAAGACCATGAACAGTTTAATAAGGTGAGGCAGCCTGTCTATATTAATGAGAATGTGTATATAAATGGAGCAAAAGCCTTCGAAAGAGAAGAGAGAAAGCAGATCATTCCAGATTATCTTGAGGTGGACTTTAGAGAAGAGCCGGAGGAATCTACCTGGATCTGGAGGTACCTGAAGCGCTTGGAGCATTTCGGGCAGAACCGTGCCGGACGAGTATGCTGGGTGTGCCTCGCATTACAGAAACGCCCTATGAAAATCCGGATGGGAGTGAAATCGTGTTTGAGAAGGATTACACCGGAAAACGAAGAACCAGTTCAGATGTATGGGCAGGGCCTCTTGCGGAGCTAAAGACCGGGAGAAACCATTTCAAAATATGGTAAGCGCCAAGGCAATAAATTACAAGCCGCAGTATATAATATTCCATTTTCAATTGTGCTTTTTTAAATAAAGTAATGTATATGAGAAGCAATTTAGCGAGAGAGGGGAGAGCAGAACAGGCAATTGGACTATTGAAAGGAGACAGAAAAATGGGGAATAGCAAAGTGCTGAAAGGAGAAAAAGAGAAAATGAGAAAGAAATATGCAAGACTGTTGAGTGGGTTTCTGGCTTTTGCAGTGATGGCATCATCGGCAGGAGTGAACAATCTGCCTGTGTTTGCAAGTAATGGGGAAATGGAAATTCGCTATGAGTCCCAGCCGCCGGTATGGCCGGACGAGGATACCTCAGATGAGAAAAGTGAGGTTAAGGAGATTGGTTCCCAGGGAGTGGCAACGGCAAGTAAGTGGACCACAGAGACAAAGGGTGATGTTACATATGAGTACAAACCGGAATTGGTCAATGACGGTGACCCAAGTACACGTTGGTACGACGGAGACAATAAGAACAATGGAAACTGGGTCTGCATAGACCTGAATAAGACATATGGATTGTCAGAGGTTGAGATAGACTGGTCTTCAGGCAGCGTACATGCCGCAAAGTACCAGGTACAGGTTTCCGGGGATGGAGAAAATTTCCGGTCTATCTACACAGGGGAGGGCGTGGACGGAATACAGAAATTTTCTGTGAAAGGATATGGAAGATATGTCCGCCTGTATTTTGTTGAACACGGAACCTGGGGAACCTCCATTGATGAACTCAGAATATACGGGACAGAAGAGATTACGGCAGAGCATATGGAGGCGGAAGATGCAGAGCTTCTTCAGGGGAGAACAGCACGGGGAGGCAAACCGTGTCGCGGTGAAGGAGCTGCAGAGCGCCAGCGGCGGAAAATATGTGAGCGGCTTTGAACAGGCTGGAAATGGTTCCGGAATCCGGTTTACCAATCAGTTGGGAAATGAGTCACAGAACGCATTCCTGTTATATTTGGGATATGCCAGGGAATATTACGAAAAAGAAGACAAGATCAGTGTCTATGTAAATGACGAGAAGGTAGGGTCTTTGAATCTGAGAGCGGACAGTGATAATGTGAATATTACGATACATTCAGTGCCCTTTGCACTGAGTCTGGCAAAGGGGATGTGATCTCTCTTAAGGTGGACACAGCAGCAGGAGACCAGGGATTTTTTGCGAATGGACTATGTTGAACTGGAGAGCCAGAGTGCGGCTGATCCTTCGGAGCAGATTCAGTTCACCTATCAGAAGCTGAGAATGCCAAAGGATGCCACTGCAAAATTGCTTTTGGATGTGGGAAAGACGGAAGATATTGAGTTCTTCTCAGAAGATGAGAAGGTCATTGAAATAGAGGGCGATGTGGCAACGGCCGTAGGCCAGGGAAGTACACGCATCATGGGCAGGCTTAAAAAACCCCTTCTGTCTATGCACTGGCGCGGATCGAGGTGGTAACAGACGTTTCCTTATCCCAGACGGTATTGGAGGCGGAGGATGGCATACTGATTCATGGTGAGGTTACGGAAAAGCCTCTTGCGGTAAAAAGCAATTCTGCGGCCTCAAACGGGAAATTTGCCGATAATTTCTACGACAGCGGAAATGGGTCCGGGGTAGAATTTACTGTGCCAACAGACTTTGCAGAGGCGGAATATGATTTGTCAGTACGTTATGCGCGGGATACATATCTGATAACAACGGACTATATGACCATCTGGGTGAACGGTCAAAACGCAGCCCGTCTGGAGGCCCCGCCCTGGACGAGCATGAATGATTTTAATTACGGACCCAGTGCGGCACTTACCCTAAAGGGGGCGATAAGGTAAAAGTCGGTGTGGACAGAACGGCCGGTGACCAGGGTATGTATCGTATGGACTGCCTGAAGCTTGTGGAGAGTATTGCGGTTCCGGTGGCCTCGTTTGATATCACTGAGGAGAAGGTTTCTGTGAAAAACAAAACCACTCTGGAACTTTCATACACTGCGGATGAACTTTCCAATACCAGAATTGACTGGGAATCCTCTAACACGGACGTGGTTATTGTTTCAGGGGTGTGGTACGGGGACTCTCCGAGGGAAGTGCAACCGTAACGGCTTACTCAGCTCTGAACCCTGAAATCAGGGATACGGTGGAGGTTTCAGTTACTCCCAATGAAGACATGGAGATTCTGAAAAATGACCAGCTGGAAGTCATGATTGACAAGAGCTTCCCTCAGGTATATGAATATAAGCTGTTGTCAAACGGCGGAGTCATGCAGGGGAACACTACTTTACTGGATACCGTAAAGTTAAACGGCAAGGAGTATAAACCAGAAGTAACTTATAAAAAAAGTAAGTGATGCCAAAGCGGAATACAAGCTGAAAATCAATGAACTGGAAGCAGAGATTGCACTGACCTTTGCCGTAGATGAGAATGACTTTAAAATGGATGTTACTGAGATCAAAGAGGGCAGCGGGGATGATAAACGAATCTTTAGCTTTGAAATTCCAAACCAGAAGCTGCTTTCCGTATCCAGTCTGGAAAAGGGGGCTTCGTTTGCAGGATCTAAGATGGAATCGGATATCACCAAGACAGGAGATGTGTACGAGGATCTGACTACCTACCGGCCTGTAAATGACACGGTGGATAAGGCATACCTATATGCATTCCTGTCCAATGAAAAGGTGTCAGCAGGCATCCGCAGCAATGCCATGCCGGACAACGAGGGTACAGGCGGAAGCTCAGCGGAGGAGAGGCTGTTTAAACAGACTGTGAAGGATGGAGCCGGTTATATGACCAGTCTCTGGTCAGGAGCATGGAAATACCGTGCAAAGGACTATACAAAGACATTCCAGGATATCGAAGGAAATTACGGGGAATCCGGTGCGGTAGTGACCAAAACTTACAAGGCAGAGTATACGGAAGAACTTCCTCTGGTGTATATCTCTTTTGCAGAGGATTTGAATAAGGATGGAAAGGTAGACTGGCAGGATAGCGCCGTTGCATTCCGTGATATTATGCAGACCGCCATCGGTATGGAGAACATCCCGGATGCTGTTGTACAGAGGCTTGTGTTCCCGCAGGCAGGCGAAGGAAATTACCCATATCTGGCATCTCTGGATGAGACAAAAAAAGTATTTCTGGCAACCGACGGCCTTGGTCAGCTGGTACTGAATAAATACCACAATGAAGGGAACTGGGCTGATTTAGGTTACTATGACGACAAGCTGGGCGGTTATAAAGATTTTAAGAAATATGTAGATGAGGCAGCCAACAAATACAATTCCTGGGTGGGTGTACATACAAACTTTACCGAAATCTATGGAAAAGCCAGATCCTTCCGCCCGGAGAAGATTATGATGCAGTCTGACGGCATCACTCCTGTAGGAGGAGGATATACCGCTTACGGTCACTGGCTGCAGGAGGTGTATATACCGGATGTACAGTTTAATGCCCTTACCTTGGAGCGGCAAAAAGATCTCGTGGGATTTAAGGAGGCAGTACCGAGCTTAGGGTTTGTTTACAGCGATGTATTCTCAGGCGGTGGTTGGAAGGGCAGAAGATTGGCAGAGGATTACAAGGCAGCAGGCTTTGCCTACTTTGTAGAGTGGCCATATCAGAATGAGGCTGAGGCCGTCTGGTCCCACTGGGCGGTAGAGAAATCATACAGTCCCACAAATCTTAAAGCCTACGCATCCGATATTGCAAGATTTATTTTCAACCATACAAAGGACCGCTGGGACAATTTTGCATCAGAGGAGGAAAAGGGCGGCTGCAAGGATCGTCATCCCAACAGCGCAAACCTGCTCATGGGTGCGGATACGACCACATATGAAGGGTGGCCCTAGAAACTTACAAATAACGGGTTCGATACAGCAATGCATGCTGTATTTGACAACAATCTTCCGTCTAAAATATGCAGCATTTTCCGATACTGCGTATGGAAAAAGGACGATGCAGGCTGGGCAACGCACATCTGGTTTGAAGATAATGTGGAAGTGTTCCGGGATGCGGATAATGGCAATAAACGTACCATTAAAAAGGACGGAAAAGTCATTTATAATGAGGATAGCTATCTGATTCCATGGGATGAGGGAGAAATAAACAATCCCGATACAGAAGAGAAGGAAATAAAGCTTTATCACTGGAATAAAAATGGAGGAACTACTACCTGGGAAATTCCGAACAGCTGGAGTGGCGTGGAGACAGTATACCTGTATCGTCTGACCGACCTGGGAAAAGTGGAACAGCAGGAGATCCATGTAGTGGACGGAAGCATCACCCTCTCTGATATACAGGCAAAGACAGCCTACGTAATCTACAAAGGCGAGGCCGCCAAGGAAGAGGACGTTGCGTATGGAAACGGCAGCTGTGTAAAAGATCCGGGATTTAACTATGGGGATCTAAGAAGCTGGACAGTTGATAAGGGAACTCCACAAGTCCGGAAAAATGATACAGAGTTCGACAATACAGAAGTAGGGAAAGCTGGTGGGCGGGGGAAGAAATGTTGCATTTGGACAGCAGAGAAATTATGAGCTTGTGATGAGCGGAAGCGACGAGACCCAGGTGAGCCAGGAAATAAAGGGCTTAAAACCCGGAACCTATGCGGCTTCTGTCATGGTGGAAATCCAGCAGGGCAAGCAGAGAAAAGCTTCAATTATCATTGATAACGGGGAAGAGATCTTTGACAACTATGCGGATAAATCCATCCTGTTGGACTTCGATGAGTATGATTCGAAGATTGGTACTTACATGCTGAGAATGCGTGTTAACTTTGAAGTTCCGCAGGGAAAAGACCGTGTTACCTTAAAGCTGCATGCAGAGGCGGGGGAAGGCAAAGTGCGTTTTGACAACGTGCGGGTATTTGAAACCGAGCTGCCCAATCCGGAGAAAGGTTACGCCGCAGATAAGGTAGTCTTTTATCAAGATTTCGAACTGGCAGAGAACCAGGGACGTACAGCTTAAATGACTATGACTTAAACAAATATAAACCTACCTATGAGGGGTATTATCCGTTTAACCTAGGCGGTGCAAGAGGAATCCATGAGACACGGGTATCCATCCAGCTGGGACATGCACCATACACCAACAATGGAACAAAAAGTGGGACCCAACTACCGTGGATGTGGATGACACATTAAATGGGGACAGGGCCATTAAGGTCATTGGAATCGGTGCAAAGGGAATCGCAGTACAGACTTTGCCCCAGACCATCCGATTCACACCGGGAAAGACCTACCGAGTGACCTTTAAGTATCAGACACAGCCAGTGGATGACTACCAGTTTGTGTTGGGAGTGGGAGCTACCGGGCTGACTTCTTCAGAGAGAGCAAACCCCTCCAACCTGATTTACAGGGAGACACTAGAGCCAACGTCCCAGACGAAAGTATATGCCCATGAGTTTACGGCAGAGTCTGATGAGCTGTGGTTTGGTATCCACCGCCAGAATGTGTCTGTTGCGGTTATGGATAATCCGCCCCCATTGTACTGGATGACATTCTGGTAGAAGAAGTGGGCGGGTCCGATACCCCTGAGCCGGAGGTACCGGAATTATTTGAGATTACTTACAGGGCATACCAGAATCTGGACACCACAGTGTACACAGAGGACAGCGCAATGGCCCTTGCAGAAGCCCTTGCAGCGGCTGAGAAACTGAAAAATCAGGCGGATGCCACAACAGAACAGTTCCAGGAGGCAGCAGCAGCGATCATGAAGGCAGCCGCCGGGCTGGTGCTGGATACGACAGACCTGGAGGCAGCGACAAAGGCAGCCCAGAAAGCGGCGGATGCGGCGAGAGAAGTGGCTGAGGGGCAATGCAGGCGGCAGCTAAGAACCAGGAGACGGCAGAGACAGCACAGAAGGCAGCAGCAGCGGCTCAGGCAGCGGCGGATAAGGCCCAGTCGGAGGCGGATAAAGCCGGAAAAGAGGCCCAGGCAGCCCGGGATGAGGCAGCAGCAGCACAGAGGAAAGCGGAGGAAGCAAAGCAAAAGGCGGAGGAAGCCGAGAAGGCAGCTGATGAGGCAAAAAAGGCGGCAGAGGATGCCAAGGCAGAATTTGAGGAGGCCTCTAAAGACCTGGAACTGGAAAGAGAAGAGCTAGAGAAACAAAAAAGAGCAGTTGGACAACATGCTGGTGGAGAGGGAAGAAGCCAAGAAGGCAGCACAGACTGCCCAGAGAGAGGCCCAGGCGGCTAAGGAGGCGTCCCAGGCAGCACAGGAGAAGGCGGAGGATTCCATGAAAGCAGCCGAAAAGGCCCGGGCCGAAGCAGTGAAGGCGCAGGAAGAGGCCAAGGCTGAAATCGCGGCAGCAAAGAAGATTGCGGAGGAAGCCCAGGCATCAGCCGACGCGGCAAAGGGAAGCGGCAGACCTGTCAAAGCAGGAGGCAAAGCTGGCCGCTGAGAAAGCAGAGGAATCAAGGAAGGCTGCGGAAGAAGCCAGAGAAAAATTGGAGGAACTTAAAAAGCAGCTGGAGGAAGAGCGCAGACAGACAGCAGCTCAGAGGGCAGAGCTGGAGACAGACTGGCAGCAGAGGCGGAGGCAGCCAGGAAAGCGTCGGAGGCAGCCCAGATTGCGTCGGAGGCAGCAAAAAATCCTCCGAGGATGCCCAGAAGCTGGCGGAAGTGTCCGCAAAGAGGCGGAGAATGCAAAGCAGGAAGCAAAAGAGCTGCTTGTGAGAGAGAGATTCCAGGCCAAAAAGGTAAACCTGAAGTCTGTTAAGAGTACGAAGAAGAAACAGGTGAAGATAACCTGGAAAAGGCTGGCGGGTGCACACGGCTATGAACTTCAGTACGCAGACAACAGCAAGTTTCAGAAAGCAAAGAGGCTTAAGATCCGGAAAGAAGCAACAGTGACCAGGATGATCAAGAGGCTGAAGAGCAGAAGAACCTGCTATGTACGCGTGAGAGCTTACAAGACAATAGACAAAGAGAAGGTTTACACCAAGTATAGCAATAAGAAATATGCAAAAATAAAATAACAGGTACTGTGATGGCGTAAACCGTCACAGCCGGTAACGAGAACATCCCCACAGGAATCAATGATTAAGAGCATTGTGTTTTCCTGATGGGGATATTCTTCTTTCTTGTTGCGGGCAACCAGGTTGGCGGCTAGTGCATGGGGCGTTTATTTCGTGGATGCAGTACTAGTCAGCAGACGATTCACTTCGGATTTCCGATGGGGATTTTCCAGTGATTTTTTAAACACTTTGCTGAAATAGTACATGTCGTTAAATCCCAGCAGAGCTGCTATCTCACGCAGAGGCATATCCGGGAATTGTACGAGCAGCAGCTTCGCGCGGGATATTTTAAGACGGTTAAAGTAGTCGATTGGTGTCATGTTTTTATATTTTTAAAAATGCGGCACAGATAAACCTTGGAGACATTAAACTCGTCAGAGAGGACCTGCAGGGACAGTGGGCGTGAAAGATGTTCCTGTAAATAACGGTCGATGTCCTTAACCAATTCTGAGGCAGAACGGAAATCGGATGACTGTCCAGAACTGGAAAAGTGAAAGAGCAGCTGATAAAAGCTCTCTGCAAAAGTCTCCCTCATCCTGGTAAAAAGCATAAGAGGTTCTCCGCTAAAAACACACTGCTAAGAGAGGGGTCACAGGAACCATTGTGCCGGAAGTATTCCAATAAAAATTGTAAATCATTTTGAATGGACATTGCAGTCGGTTCGCAGCAGCCCATTCGTGGAAGAGCTGCAGGATATGGGAATGAAGTGATGACAATTGGTTCTGATTCAGAAGCAGTAAAACAGCTCTGCCTGGCTTTGCAGTCCGGGCCAGCGGGTTTCCTTGTCAGCCGGTTTACTGCAAAGCTGTGTCCTTCCCAAAATAATACACCGAACAGCCTCAGAGCGGGCGGAGAATACTACCTTGTTCAGCGATGCGGCATTTTCCACACATGAAAAATACATCGTCAAATAATTTTGGCAGAATGCCTCCAGCTTCGGGAGAATTCCGGTGAGCAGCTGCAGGAGTCTTGTTTCACTGAGGTGGGCCCCGGAAAAAATAAGCGCTTTTTCATTGGAGAAGATACCGTCAAAACAGTGAACCTCCAAACTGTCCGGGAGAAGTCCGCAGAGGTATTCTTCCAGGCTTTTGCTGGTAATGTAGGGGACATCTGGATGAGTGATGCTGTTTAGGGTGGAAAGTGCATTGGAGAGTATCAGGTATGCTGCGGCAAACTTATCTGTAGTGTGATCCGTGGAAAAAGAGTAGGTATTCTCACCGATCAGCAGGGACACAAGATTCTGATTCTTTCTCTGCTCCAGTCTTTTACGGCAGTCATCCAGACAGTTCTGCAGGTCTTCCACCGATATGGGCTTCAGAAGGTAATCTTTTTGTCCCAAAGCGCATTGCCTGCTTGGCATACTCAAACTCCTGGTATCCACTTAGGATTACGGTAATTATCTCAGGGCGATCTGTGGAAAGACGCTCAAGGAGTGCGATCCCGTCCATTTCAGGCATACAGATATCTGCAATGAGAATGTCAGGACTTAAATCCTGCAGTTGCTCCAGAGCGTCGATTCCATTGATTGCTGTGCCGATTACCTTATATGGCGCGCCGAGACGGGTTACCTTACACTCCAGAGCCTGAAGGGCAATCATTTCATCTTCTACTAGAAAAACTTTAATCATGGTATATTTCCTCCTCTTTGACTGTGAGCTGGATGAAACAGCCACAGGAATCCTCATTGTTGGCTATGGTAAACTGCAGGCGGGAGCCAAACATGATACGCCAGCGGATATAGATATTGCTGAGTGTTAGATTGCCGATCCTCATATTCAGTACATCCTGGTTAGTGGACAGACACTCATCGCAATGGGAAAGCTGTTCATAAATTTCTGTGAGGCGTTCCAGTGTCATACCACAGCCATTGTCTCTGATCAGGATATACCATCCGCATCCATCTCTTTTATCACAATCTGAATGGAGAGGTGTGAGTGGGTATGGGAGAAACCATGCTTCACTGCGTTTTCCACCAGCGGCTGCAGAGTAAACTTTGGAATGGCCTGATCAAGCAGCTCTTCTTCTGCTTCCGTGGTGATTTTCAGACGGTCTCCATAACGGGTCTGGATCAGGACAGCGTAATTTTCCAGATGCTTCAGCTCATCTCTCACAAGGTACTGCTGCTGTTTAAAATCAGAGATATAGCGCAGCATATGTGAAAAGCAGATACAAAGCCGGGAAACCTCCTCATCCCCATTCATATAGCTGACAGACTCTATCATACCGATGGTGTTGTAGATAGTGTGCGGGTTCATCTGGCTTTGCAGGGCAAGGTAATTTGCCCGCTCCTCATTTGCACGGGACTGTATATTCTCCGCAATGGATTTTTTTTTCAGGTGCTCAAACATCACGAGAAAAGAGTGATTTATATTTTCGATCTCCACAATGCCATACTGCTGAGGCAGTTCAATAGACAGATTGTTAAGAGAGACCTCTTTGAGCGCCTCATTTAAATGGGTCAGAGGGGCGGTCATTCGGTCAGTAACAATGTGGATGGCAACCATAAAGCTGATGGCAAAGAGAAGGAACAGCATCAGGATGGTCAGCAGCCATTGGGGGTATTCGGCACCATCTGGGCAGTTGGACAGTAGAGTGCGGTGATCCAGCCGGAATACTCAGAGTACAATAAGGAAATATGATTTTTTCATAATAGGTTTGAGCCACTGTGTTGGAGGACATTGTCTCAGTCACGGATTTCAAGGAGGTAAAAAGCTGATTGAAAAATCCTGTGTTCTCCGAGCCCGCACTTAGGGGGTAAATGATCTGACCATCCGGAGAATATACCACAATCTGCCCATACTGGGTGTTCAAAGAGCAGAGCTTTTCCAGCTCAGTATAATCCTTTTGGATTTCAATGGTCCCGTAATTGACACTGCCGACACTCACAGGACGCGCTACCGAGTACACATAGCAGGGAAGGTCGTCAAAGGTGTCCTGGTGCGGCGGAATGAAAATCTTTTTTGCCCGAATGCTCCCAAAGTGATTCTGCCCATGGCCAGTTTGCTATGGCCAGTTTCATATAGCTCTGGTTCTCACCGGATTTTGAGAGATTGTAGTAATAGAAATCATTGAATGCGATAATGCGGTGGGTGGAAAACAGCGGGGCATCCAGCGCGGTGAAGGTATTCAGAATCTGCTTGCTCGCCTCATTATAGCGCTGCTGGGTAGTTGAATTTTTCATCAGCTCCAGAAAGGTATTATTAAATAAAAGTCCGTTTGCAATCTGGTCCATATTTTGAAGAGAGACATCAATCTGCTCGGATATTTTAGAAACAATCTGACTCTGATTTTCCTGAGTTTTTTTGTATTGCTGCTGGTAAAAGAGTCCCAGGACAATCAGGAAGAAGATTAAAAGAGCAGTCATATAAATACAGGAATATGCTAAAAATAATTTTTGCGGATAATTTCGCGGTTTTTTCATTTGACGTTTTCTCCCTGTTATTGTTCACACGTTCACAGTAACTCACCCCTTCCTGATACAAGTTTATCAATATGAAAAGAAAAATTCAATCTTTTTAAAAGGCCAGATTAAAATATTACAACACATGGTTTACTATTTTTTAATTGGCTTTCGAAATGAGTCGGATTATAATAAAAGGAAACAGGCATGATGAGGCATGCTTGAATATTGGTAGAAGGCAGGGTGGGAATGTATGAAGAAGAATATGGTGTATCTATCATGTGGTTTGATTTTTGGTGATTATCTTTTCGCTTATCGTTATGGGTCTGCCAAAGGAGGGGAAGGGCAGTGAACCCAAAGAGGCAGTGGTATTGACAATGATGCTTCCGCAGACGCATTACAAGGACTTTTTATTCAGCTGATCAAAAAATTTGAAGAGGATCATCCGGATATTCAGATCGATCCCCAGGTGATTCCGGATAATACATGGACGGAGGTTGTAAAGACTAAGGTACAGGTGCGTGAGACGCCGGATATAATCCGGATTGAAAAATCCGTGATAAAGGAGGTGGGGGTGGAACACTTTGTGGAGATGACAGAGGAGGCATCCTGGTTTGACAGGGTCATTCTGGAACAGCGGAGAGTAAAATGCTGGATGGGAAACTGTATGGTCTTCCTGTGGAATCCGGACCGGCAATGGGAGTAGTCTACAATCGGGAAATATTTGAGGCTAATCATCTGGAGATTCCAAAGAATATGGAAGAATTCCGGGAAGTCTGCCGAAAACTGAAGGCAAGAGGAATCATTCCTCTGTTCGCTTCCGATAAAGATTCCTGGACAGTCCAGGTACCCTTTAATATCACAGCACCTCAGTTGGTGTCGGAGAAAGTATGGGAGGAATTGAGAACAGGTAAGCTCAAATGGAGTGAGGTGGGGGAGTTTGAACAGATTTTGCAGGATATGAGGGATTTGAGGGAAGATGGATATACAAATGTAGATTATATGGATGCAACCTATACCAGTGCCACCAATGCAATGGCACATGGGGAGGCGGCTATGTATATCATGGGAGGCTTTTTCATTCAGGAGGTACAGACCTGAATCCGGAGATTGACCTGATGGTATTTCCGGTTCCCTATGGGAAAGATGTACTGACCATAATAGAGGGGGAGGTCAGTTTTCAGTTTTAAGGATTCCAGACATAGCGCTGAAGCGGCTGTTTTTTGGAGTGGCTCTCCCAACCGGAAAATATGGATGTCTTTACAGAGGGATGGAGCTATATGCCTGTTTTCGTTGATCAAAACCAGAAACTGACTAAATATCAGCAGTTTTTGCAGAATGAATATATTGTGCCAAAACGCACAGTGCCCTCCTTACAGAACACGATTCCGGATATTGACTGGAGTGATTACTGGGATTATCAGCAGGAGGTATATGCTGGGGTAATCACCCCTATGGAAGCCCTTGAGAAGTGGGATATTTCTTTTTAAATGGCAGATAAAATAGGAGTGTTTATGATTTTCCAAAAGAACAGTATATGAAATTGCATTTGAAAAGAAGGCCTTCTGGAATACAATATTGTCAGAACAAACGAAGAGAACTTCTTCACAATATTCTATTCAAGGAGGAAACCAGAATGAAGAAATTAAAAGCGATGGCTGCGATGGCAGTTGCGGCAAGTCTCGTATTGGGAGGCTGTGGGGCAGGAGCATCAAAGGATGCAGGAGCAACAGGTGAGACTGAGACAAAAGGCAAGGCAGAGACAACAGCCCAGACAAAGGCTGAGACACCAGCAGAGACACCAGGTGATGCGGAGGATGCAAAAGCGGAGGATGCAAAATTAGTGTACTGGTCACTGTGGTCAGAGACAGAGACCCAGGGAGAGGTGATTCAAAAATTGCCGATGATTTTATGGAAAAACATCCGGGGTGTGAAGTCGAGATCCAGTGGAACGGACGTGACTTGAGTAAGACATTAAAACCTGCGCTTGAGGGCGGGGGAGCAGATTGATATCTTCGATTATCCGTCACAGTACAGTGATCAGCTCAAAGATTACTGTCTGGATTTAAAGGATTATGTGAATAAACCATATGCAGCTTTAGGCGGAAAAACATTGAGGAGAGCGTTCTTCCAATGCTGCTGTCTACACCGGGACTTCAGACAGGGATTGGGGATAAGCTGGTTGCAGTGGGATATCAGCCGTTTATGACCTTGTTCATGTATAACCAGGGTATTTTTGATGAACTGAGTCTTGAGGTGCCCACTACATGGGAAGAGTTCGATGCAGTCTGTGCAAAAATCAAAGAGGCTGGATATTCTCCCATCACAATGGACAGCGCGTATGCACACTGGCTTCCCGGGCTGTACTTATCACGGGAAAAAGGACAGGACTGGGTTACGGAGCTTGCAAGCGACACAACCGGAGAGATGTGGAAAGACGAAGCGGTTGTAAAGATGGCAAAAAGCGTTTGAAGACTTTGCAGGAAAAGGCTACTTTGATGCAAATGTAGCCGGCAACGTTTATCCTGCAGGACAGGCCGATGTAGCCAATGGAAAAGCAGCGATTTACTACAACGGAACATGGCTGCCCAATGAAGTGGCAGATATAGCGGAGAGGACTTTCGATGGGGAGCTTTTAACTTCCCGGATGTAGCAGAGGGTGAAAACAAATTTGAGACAGAGGGGGTTGCAGGCTCTGGAATGATTTCCGTAAACAGTAAATGTGAGAATCCGGATTTGGCGATGGAATTCGTATCCAGCTTCTTCACTCCTGAGAATGACGAGGAGTTCGTACAGGTTGCCGGACACATCTCAGCTATACCGGGCGGTACATGGTCAGAGGACATGCAGGCTGTAAAGCCGGCCTTCGAGAGTGTGACAAGCGCAATCAAACCAGGCGGAAACATTGAGTCAAATGTGGACCTGACACCTGTTCTTGCAGAGAATTTCGTAAAATTAGTTGCCGGAGAGAGCAGTGCGGATGAGTTTGTAGAGGCTATGGTATCTGCAACTACAAAATAGTTACGTGCGTTCCATGAAAAAGAAAAGACTCACGCCAGTGGGTCTTTTCTTATAAGAAAATGATTCTGGAGTGCAAAAAATCTCATCACCGAGGGTGATTTTTTAATGGATTTTTGCATGTAACTGTGAAGGTACGGAACAGTTATAGAATATTTGAGAAAAGGAGTCTTACATGAAAAACAGAAATGGTTTATGGTGCGTTTTTGGCGCCGGCAGTATTAGTTTTTTTTGGCAATTTTTCTATATCCGTGTATCAGAACCCTCATGATGAGTGTTCATAAAGTGGAATTTGTGACCGACAGTATGAGTGAATGGACGTTTACAGGTCTGGAAAATTTCAAGACACTGTTTGCAAGCCCGGTATTTATCCGCTCTCTGATCAATGTGTTGAAAATATGGATCGGAGCAGGTGCTGCCATATTGGGCTTGGCGATGCTCTTTTCCGTTATGCTCACATCTAATATCAAAGGAAAGCAGTTCTGGAAAGCAGTTCTATATCTGCCCAGCGTGATCAGCGCAGTGGCATTGGTTACCATGTGGCTTCAGTATGTGTTCAATAATCAGTACGGTTTATTCAAAACACTTTTTGAAACCCTGCATTGGGATAAGATGGCGCAGTTTCAATGGACCAGCCCGGATCATCTTTTCCTGTCTATGATGATAGCCTTTACCTTCGGCAGCGTAGGCTTTTATGTACTGATCTTTGTGGCTGGGATTGACGGAATTTCAAAGGACTATTACGAGGCTGCCACCATCGACGGTGCGGGGGCCATCACGAAATTTTTAAAGATTACGGTACCTCTGCTAAAAGATACGATCAAGAGGAGCATTGTGCTGTACACAGCAGGGGCTTTGGGATTTTTCGTCTACTCTTCCCTCTTTTCACTCCGTATGGAGCTGTCCACTGTGACGCCGATTGTATATATGTATGAAAATGTCTTTGGATCATCTCTGTCCGCCTCGTCCACGGAGCTGAATGTGGGTATGGGTGCGGCTGTGGGAGTGATTGTCACACTGGTGGTATTGATTGTAAATCTTGTTCTGGATAAACTGATCAAGAGCGAAAAAAAAATTAGGAGGGGATGCATATGAAGAAAAAATACAGAGAGCACAATAAATTTCGTGCAAAATCAATTCCTAGCTATTTATGTCTGGGGCTGTGGCTGACTTTTTACAATCGTCGTGATCGGCTGGATCATAATCGCATCGTTTAGCACCACAGGGGAAATCTTCAGCGGTGATCTGCTAAAAAGCGGGTTTCATTTTGAAAACTACCTCAGAGTTCTTGAAAAACATAAGCTGGGTGTGTATTTTGGAAACAGCCTGATTTACAGTGGTGCAGGGTGTATTGGAGTGACTCTGATTGCAGCGCCGGCCGCATACATACTGGGAAGATTCACTTTTTAAAGGGAAAAAGATGCTGACCAACAGCTTTGTGACAGCATTGTCCATACCAGTGGTAATGCTGATACTGCCTCTCTATAAAATGGCAGTTTCCATGCAGCTGACCGGTTCCAGGTGGGTTCTGATCCTGCTGTACATCTGTATCAACGTTCCCTTTGGCGTGTACTTCCTGACCGGATTTTTCATGTCCCTGCCAAAAGCTCTGGAGGAGGCCGCTGTGATTGACGGCTGTTCACCGGACAAGGCATTCTGGAAGGTGATGTTTCCGCTGGCACAGCCTGGGGTGGTTACGCTGGCTATTTTCAACTTTATCAACATCTGGAATGAGTATTTTATGGCATTGATTTTTTGCAAATAAGACGGAGTTGAGAACCGTGTCTGTGGGGCTGCAGACCATTGTGCAATCCATGAAATACTCGGAGACTGGGCAGGGCTGTTTGCAGGGGTTGTGATTGTGTTCCTTCCCACATTTATTTTGTATCTGTTTTTGGCAAATAAGATAATAGAAGGGGTCACCGGAGGCGCGGTAAAAGAGTAGATAGCATCTATTGAGGCAGACAGCACATTTTAAGAAGTGTGCTGTCTGCCAAACCATTTATTTCCTGGTGCCCATACATCCCATAAATTTTTGGCATAGGTTTTTACATTTACAGCCGATGCCTTGTTTCAACACTCGGAAGATTCCCCCATACCGGACTCAAGATCCCATTTCAGACTGCCAGAACGGTAGAGATAATCACCCGGACAGGGGCTTGGTTTTTGAGTTCCATATTGAACGTATTTCCTATACTGATACCGCCCTGAAGAGGAACTACCCTGGAATAAGGGTCATCCGGCTGTTCTTTCCACGCGTTGTCATGAATACAGAAGCCCACATTTCTGGGTTTATCAGCAGGCATCATGGTGCGGAATATAACTCGTTCCCCTGCGTAAGCCTGAAATACAGGCGTTGCCGGATCACCGTGTATTCTGCTGCTAAAAATCTTTGAAATGCGCCGGTCTCTCCTTAGACGGTTTGCGAAACGCTCAGAACGGTAGTTGTATCCCTTCTCTCCGGTATCCTCCGCATCCAATATTTCTCCCTCGTCGCTAACAGCTGTTTTCACCAGCTCACCATTGGCATCAAGCATGCGGATGCCATTTTGCACCATGACTACGCATTCCCGGAAGTTCTCTATGCCCGGAGCTGTGATGACAGCTTCCTCATCATAAATTGATTTAGCAAATGAAAAATTGCGATACCATAACGATCCGGCAGGCTCGATTATGATTGCCCCGAATAAGCCGTGATATCTATGGTTCCTCATATCGCCAAATGATTGAATGATACATGCACCATATTCCCTGTCTGCATGCCAGATATACTTTTTACTCTCGCCGGGTCCTACTGTCTGTTCATGATTGTTGTACCCTACATTGACTCCGGAATCACGAACCGGATCATAGTTTAAAAATTGCGGATTAAGTGATACGCGCATGGAAGGTGTATGCTCGTAGTCCAGCGGTACTCTCGGATAGTCAAAATAGGGAATCGGTTTTTGAAGCTGAAACAGATTGTGGAGAGTGATTTCAATCCAATCACCTGCATTGGCTCTCAGAATCAAGGGCTTTGGCTGATAATTTTTATTGTACAGAGCAAGCTCGTAATCCTCCAAAGGTATAAACATTAAACCGTCAGGGTCATGATCGCCATATTGGTTGTAGGGAATGTTTTTCTGGATTGCAGCCACTTCATATCTACGGATTACTGCGTCTTTACCAGGGCATGGTGGCAGAGGAAGTATACGGTCTTTTCCTTTACAGAGAGGCTTGAGATGTTCCTGGGGGCGGTCGTAGGCCCGAATAATTCCCCAGAGCCCAAGCCAGGCGTCATCAATGCCCCCGAAATAATAGAGATAATCTCCTGGAGCATAGGGCTTATCAATGCGAATGTTAAATACCTCAGAAATGCCAATTGTCTGGGAGGCAACCAAAGGGGAAGAGGCATCGTCTATTTCACGCTTCCAGGACATCGGTTAAATTGAAGGCATGCTGTTCTTCATGAGCACCATCCAGCAGACGTATTACCATTTCATCCCCAGGGTAAGTCTCTATAAGAGGGGTGGCGGGGTCACCGTGGACATGGGAACTGAATACATAAGCTGGGTCATTTCCGTTGATGAGGCGTTCGCGCATTGGCTCAGAGCGATAATTGATTCCCATCACACCCGGATCATCATGTGATCCCGGAACCACCGGCGGATTGAGAGGCTCTCCATTTTTGTCAAACAGCAGAGCAAAATCGTGTACAAACAGAGCAAACTCACGCACTGACGTACCGTCCTTTCTCCTGATGACTGCTTTTGAGCCGCTCTCAAGGCTTTCACCGGTCCGAATATCATGGAAGGTTGCGCCAGCTTCCTCAATGAGCAGTGCCCCGAATACACCGTGCTGTTGGTGGGAATTGGCGAATAAATGATCATGGAAAAATACGGTGTGGAGTTCTGTATTGGCGAAAAAGCGTTCTATCAAGGTTTCATATTTTCTGGCTCCGGCTATATTGTTCCATCCATTGGCTGCACCGTCCGAAACAATGGTGTCAAACTTTACAAGGTGAATATGATATCCCACAATATCTGTTGTTGTTCGAAGTTGGAAAGGGCTTTCCTCCAAATATTCAGGAAGAAGATTGGTAAGTCGGATCTCAATGCAATCTCCGGCATTTGCCCGGATGACAAGAGGCTCCACATTGATCTGTCCTGAAGAAACTTTTTTCCACGTAGGAATCAAGTCCTCCATGTCTCTCTAATTCATCTTTGAGCACAAAGAAGCGTCCCTGAGGATCATTCCACCCGTAGCGATTGTATATGATTTTGGCTTGAACAAGGGCAATCTCGAAAACCTTTACATCACATTCGCAAGTATCGTTTGTCTCCTTACAGCAGACAGTGTGACAGGGACAGGTCTCTGCATAAAGTGCACCCGGTGTAAAATTGTCGGTAAAGTTTTCTTGCTCTAACGGAGTCGGAGTTATTTTATTGGAACCATCCGAATTTAAGATTCCCAGAGGCGGCTGCAGTGGACGTTCCCCAAATTCGCCGTTTATAAAATTGGGATAACCAGGGTGCTGGGCATCCTTAGCACTGGGTGGAATTCTGTCTTTCAGCGGAATCAGCGGGGGAATCTCAGTTCCGTCAGGCAGTTTGCCGGTGCCGTCCTCAAGGCGGTCGTGAATCCGCCACAGGGTCCACATTCCCTCGTGGAAGTGAGGATAGAGATGGCAGTGGAAAATAACATCTCCAAATGTCTCAGTCAGGCTGCCTGCACCGTGGAGAATGTTTAGCGTATGGCATTCTTGGGGACTTAGCCATATAGAGTCTATGATGGCAGAGTTTGGATTTAAATCTTCGAGCCGCCACTGATGGTTGTGCAGATGAAATATATGCGTTTCCTTGACACCGCCGTGAATGAGACGGATTTTTTGCAGGGTCACCAACATACGCCCGCAATATGGGGGTGCGGGATCACCATACGTCCATGAACTCATGGAAATATCTTCACCGCTGTCTGCGTGGTCCCCGGTAAGGGGCACACGGTTTCTCATAGGCTCAGACCGGTAACTTATCCCAGTGGTGGCTGCCAAAAGACCAGTATGCGGATCAACAGGGGAGCTCCATCTTTATTTTTATTTCCAATTCATCGTGGAAGAATACGGCATACTCTCTGAAAGCAGGTTTTGCCGGATGGTAAATATCTGCAAACAGGCCGCTTTCCAGTTCTTCTCCTGTTTCGGGATTCAGCCATGTGGACTCTGCCTCCTCGACCATTATAGCTCCAAAAAGTCCGTGAATATTAGTTCCCTCTTCACTGCTCCTCGTATCCCCCATATCATGGAAAAGATACACTCCTTCGCATGCCGCATACCAGGTGTAAGTGATTTGATGCATTGTGGTAGAATCTCTGTTGAATCCCACACTTGAACCATCGGATGTCTGCACATCATAAGGTAGGCCCTGAACGTGAATGGAGAGGGAGCGATTGAGAGAATGTGAGAAACAAATCATAATTTTTTCACCAACATTCGCTCTGATGACAAGCGGTTTAACCTCTTCATAGGGCTGGGGTATTGTTTGAGAATAGTTGCGTATCGCACCTTCCCGGATTCTGTCCGCGTCTTTTTCAATACATACAGAATACCGTCAGGATCATGATCTCCATATTTGTTATAGACGATTGGAATCTGTATGGCCTCGATCTCATAGAAACGTGTCGCTTCCAAGCTTGGATAATTACATAATTCCATTATTATTTCTCCTTTGCACAGATTCATTATTCAGTAGGCGTATATAGTGATTTGCCTCTCGCAGAACGTGATCTGCCAGGAGGGGAAGTATGATGGAAGAAATTTTACAATTCAGAATACCTTCTGTGCCCGCTGCTTTAAAATCACGGTATTTTAATGTTTCCTTCAGTGATTTTTTGTCAGATTCTCCATAGCCCGGCAATCCTGAAGCTTTGCCAATTCTAAAAGTTCTCTATACTCGCTGGCGAAATCGTCGGCTGTGTGTATCAGCTGTTCTTCAGAGGGGTCCAGCAAACCACGTATAAACAAAGCGTGTTCCATCATAATGCGGTTCCAAAATTCTTCTTTTCTGTAGAGGCATTGATAGGAGACCTTCCTGTTTTGCATCAGTTCCCGCACGGTATCACGGTATAGTCTGGCTTCACGTAAGATGTGTTCAATCAGCAGTGGGTAGTTTGAGGTGAAAAGGTTTCCGCTACATACATTTTTGAGAAGGTCCTCCTTAAATTCTATGAGCCCGTTCAGGAGCTTAAAGGCCCCGCTCATTTATCCAATAGACTTTTTGATATAATTCCCTGCTTTCTCCTCTCATACAGCCGTAGTTCAGATTGTGCTCCTGCTGGGAGAGCTCTGTGTCAATAGGGATTCCGCTCAGGCAGGCGGTCCTCTCTTCCGTGGGTATTGTAAAGCTGGTGACCAGTTCATCAGATTCCAGGATACCACGGCTGATACGCCCGTTACTGAAATACACTACATCCTGGAGAAGGGATTCAAACTCTATGCGAAACCAGTCAGCTTTCTCTATATACGATTGATTTTTGCAGGGAAATCCAGCCATCAAAAACAGGGCGTGTTCTTTCATTATCCTAGCAAAAAATAAATGTGTTCTAAAGATAATACTATATAATTAGTCATTTTAGGATACTCCTTAATTAGGATTTGTAACAGTATATGAAAAAAAAGAAAGAGGAGTGTGACAAAATCTACTCTGACGGAGGATTTTAACATATTTTTTTTGCAGGCAGGAAAAGTTTCGGGCTAGGATCTGCATCTGCGTCTGTGAATAATACGAGCGGTAAAGTCACGTAACAGTTCCATAACACTCTCTATGGTTATTGATTGAAAATACAAGGCCTAACAGAGAGAAAGATTGGGAGAGAGGATGAAAAAAGAAAGTACACATGAGGATTCTGACAATCCTATTGTGCTTTGCAATCTTAATTACGCGGTTCCATGTAATTGCGTCTGACAAGTCACAGAGTATAGAAAAGATTCAGAAGGAAAATATGGAAAAATCTGAAATTGTCCCAGGGCAGAACAGCAGAGAGCTTTGGAATGGGAGAAACAAATAAAATCATGATTCTGTTTTTGGCAATTCCTGTGTTATAATGAAGACATTGTAATGTACCAATACATAAATAAAGAGGATTGGAATGAAAAGCTGGAAGTTGAATTACCTGTGGATTGCCCTAATCCACCTGCTGGAACTATCCCTCACTATATTTCCCCAGCATATGAATATGAGCTATCGGGAAAGGCTTTTTGCTTCAGTTGGAGTACTGGACGTGTCTAAATGGGATTATCCGTCAAAGGGAAAGTGTAAATTGATGGGAGAATGTTCATCCCATCAATACAGGGAACAACACATTTGGATGGCTGAAGATTACACTGAAAAGTGATAAGATTGCATTTGCCAATATTATTCCCGTTCTGTATACAGATGCCTTTTATCTGAATAAGTATGGTAGGATAACGGTTTACTTTGTATTGGCGCTCAAGGGGGGATGAAAAAATGGGATTTTATCTTCTGATTGTGGATGATGAGGTACAGATAAGACGTGGGGATTGAGCAGGGATTCCATGGTCAGACCACGGTGTCACACAAGTGTTTACCGCAGAGGACCCGGTGGAGGGGCTTACGCTTCTTCGGGGAGCAGAAAATTCATATTCTCATTACAGATATCCGGATGCCGGGGATGACTGGACTGGAGTTTGCCAAAAGGCAAAGGAGGTCCAGGAGGAGATCCGTGTGATTCTGCTCAGCGGGTACTCAGAGTTTGAGTATGCCAGAGAAGCAATCAATATCGGTGTGGTGGAATATCTGCTGAAGCCTATTAAGGTGAAGGAGCTGACCGGACTGGTGGACCGGATTGCAGGGGAAATTCGGGAGGAGGAGTCGGAGAAAAAGGAGGAGCGCAGAAGGATGCAGGCGAGAGAGCTGGAGCTCTGGCTGGTTTCCGGGGATGGCGGGGAGGAGTTGATAAGAACTCTTGCGGAGTTTACAAATGCAGGGCCCAGGGAAATAGTCCTCTGCGTAGTGCTGGGGCTTGACACCTCTTTTCTTCACCAGATATGCAGCCAGGAGGAACAGGTGCTGGACTGGCTTTTGAGCAGGGAAAAAGGATTTGTACTGAAAAAGGGCCGGGTTTTTGCATGGTGTTTTGTCATGGACATGCTCCATTCCAGAGACCAGGTTCTGCTTGAAGTTCAGAAGGCTCTGTCGGAAGAGAACACACGCAGAAGAGAAAAAGGGCTGTACACACTCTCGGCAGCGGCAGGCAGACTGGATAAACTGGAATCACTCCCCGCCTTGTAAAGGAAACGGAAGCCCTTTTGCATTTCAGACTGTGCAGAGGGAGGGCCATTTGGGTTGACGGAACACTGGAGTCGAATGCAGATATTCAGGAAACAGTCCTGAGTCTGGAGCAGCTGCAGGAATTGAGGAGATATGTGTCCGGATACTGTCTTGAAAAGGCGGAGGCCTTTATACAAACACTGTTTGTGCACATGCAGCAGGAAGAGATCACATCCTACAGTCTGGTAAGGGGCATCTGTATAAACCTTATGCAGATACTCGTGGATACTCTGTCCACGATGGGGATGGATGAGAGCAGGCTGCTTGGGGTCAAAGAAAATTATATCAGGGAAATTCCTGAATTCCTTCTTTTAGGACAATACCAGCAGTGGATACAGGAACAGTACAGGGAACTTCTTCACCTATCCAAAGGCCTGAACAGGGAGGGATCAGCAATGTCATTCTGAGTGCATTGGTATATATTGACGGGCATTATCAGGAGGAGATCACAGTGGATATACTCTCCACCAGAGTAAGAAAGTCCAGAAACTATTTCAGCACTCTGTTTAAGCAGGAGATGGGGATGCCTTTTACCGACTATTTAAACAGGCACCGCGTTGAGCAGGCCAAAAGCTGTTGGAAGTGTCCGTGGATTTAAGCGGGGAGATCGCCGGAAAAGTGGGATTTCGGGATGAAAAGTATTTCTCCGCTGTCTTTAAAAAGATTGAGGGATGCACACCCACGGAATACAGGAGGAAAAAGGGACTGCAATGAAGAGAAGGCTCAAAGATCTAAAGATCAGTCAGAAGTTTTTGCTCAGCCTTACTGTGTTTCTGCTGCTGCCCATGCTGATCTTACTGCTTGGCGTTGGCATTGGGCTGCAGAGGCGACTGGATACAAAGGCATGTGATATAAACCTGGAAATCCTGAAGCAGACAAAGGCGGGGGTGGAGGACTTTACGGCAGAGGTAGAGTACAAGTCTGTCCGCACAGCAGCAGACCCGGATATTCAAGAACTGATCCATCTGCAGTTGGAGGAGGGAGATCCGCAGGAAATAGAGCTGATAAAAGGGTCGCTGAACAGCAGGCTTACAGAAGGAGCAGGTCTGAAAAATAAACTTACGGGTTTCTCTTTATTTCAGCCGGAACAGGTATTTTTGCGGTACGGATATTATGCGGCAAAAAGAGGACGAGAGTCTGCTTCCCAGCCTGCACAGATTAGGGGAATGCCTCTTTGGTGCCTGGCTGATGTGGAGGAGAACGGTGCAAACTCCGGGACACGTAATATGCTGCACCTGTACAGAGCAGTCAATGATATCTATACCCTGGAGACGATTGCATATGAGAGGATCACCATAGACGGATACTACCTGCGCAGCTTGTTTGAAGGTATGGCTGATGAAGAGGGAGAAATCTGCATTGTCAATGAAGAAGGACAGATTCTCTCAGCCACGGATGAGAGAAAGGTGGGACTGGGCTATCCCTCATGGGAGGAAAGCGGTATCAGGAACGGAGAGCAGGTTATTTTCAGCGTGGAAAGCATATTGTCACTTACTACTGGCTGGATCAGGTGCCCTGGTGTATGGTGAAGACAGATTCAGCGGCGGCTCTTTTTCAGAGCAGCAGAGCAGTTTATCTTGTAATGGCCGGATCGGTACTGCTTGTGCTCCTGTTTGGCGTTATCTTTGTGCTGATCCAAAGGAAGAGTATTATACAGCCCATAGAGCTGCTTTCAAAAGAGACAAAAGAGTTTCGGGATGATTGCTTTTGTATTCATATTTATGACAATGGGGAGAATGAGATTGGGGTGCTAAACAGGAATCTTTCCGGAATGGTGGACTATATCCAGGATCTGATTCAGAACCAGTACAAGAGTGAGATACGCCAAAAGGAGATCCAGCTGAAGTATATGCAGAGCCAGATCAACCCACACTTTCTTTACAACACGCTGGATTCCATCCGGTGGATGGCCGTGGTGGCAGGTCAGGGCGAGATCGCACAGCAGATTGAGGCACTCTCCGATATCTTCCGCCATGCCCTGAACAAGGGGAAAGAGATCGTGACCGTAAAGCAGGAGGTGGAACATTTGCAGAATTATGTTCTGATCCAGAAGAACCGGTTTGGGGATAAGATTCAGATATCGATTCATGTGGAACCGGAAGCAGAGAAGTGCAAAGTATTAAAGCTGATCCTCCAGCCTCTGGTGGAAAATGCGTATGTACACGGACTGGAGAAAAAGGTGGGCGGCGGCTGGGTACAGGTCCGCATCTTTTGCGAGGGGGCAGATTTGGTCTACCTGGTGGAGGACAACGGCCTTGGTACCGACGGAGAGCGGATATCCCTTATACTGGACGGGGAGGGGAAGAGAGAGGAGCTTTTGCTCTGAGAAATATCCAGGAAAGAATACGGATGAAGTACGGAGCGGTATATGGAATTTCATTTTTATTCCAGACCAGGGGAGGGCGCCAGGGTATTTGTAAGGATACCCCGGTCTTCGGAAGGGGGAGGCGATGATGGAAAAACTGTTTAAAAAGAAATTGGGGATAACAGGACTTTTTATGGCGCTGCTATTGATGTCCGGCTGTACACCTGTAGTAAAAAAAGGAGGTAAGAGAGGAGAACGTGCCTTCTAAACTCAGGTTTTATGGGCAAGTCAAGGAATATACCTCCACTGGAGAAATGCTCGATGCTCTCCAAAAAAGAGTTCGCGGATGAATATGAGATAGAGGCAGAACCGGTAGACTGGGAAAACATAGAAAATGAAATTCAGATGCAGATTATCTCCGGTGATCCCTGCGATGTACTGATCGTTCCGATGAACAGGCTGGAAAAGCTGGAGGGGCTGGCTATGGATCTGACCCCCTATGTGGAGGAGGACCCGGACTGGAAGAGCAGCTTCAATAAGGCAGCACTCAAGGAAGGAACCGTTCATGGCGAAATCAAGGCCATACCCTGGGAATACAATTTCCCGGTTATACTTGCAAACAGGAGGTTTTTGGAAAAGGCAGGTGTGGTGATTCCGCAGGAGTGGGATTATACGGCATTTGAAATGGCATGTGAAAAGGTAAAAAGCACAGGTGTATATCCCTTTGCAAATGCTGCCAATATGGGCCACGAGGGGCTGGCTGTACCGAAATGGACTGCTATCCCTCTGTCAAAATACAGCCTCCTATTCCCAGTATATGGATGGCAGTCTGTCTCCGGAAAGTGATGAGATTCGAAAAAACACTGCAAACCATACGCTCCCTGTATGAAAAAGGATTACATGTATACCGGAAGCCGGGCTGTAAACATCAGGTCAATGAGATTAAAGGCAACATACCTGAAGGGGGAGATCGCCATGATCACAGACATCGGCACAGAGCCAGGGCGGCCAGGAGTGAGGCCGCAGGAGGCCGGAATTGACACCGTGCTTCTGCCATGGCCCAGGATGGAAGTGAAAACGTGATTCATTCCGGCAGCAATGGGCTGTTCATCCCCAAGAACTGTAAAACAGGAAGCAGCCATCCGGCTTTTAAAGGCCTATACAGGGGAAGAGGTGCAGAGCATACATCTAAAGCATGGCTATATCCCGGCCAATCAGAGGGTTGCGGCGGAGGACCCATTATGGAGTCCGTCCGCGGGCAGATCAACTATGTGCGCACAGGGGGAGAATATCTCGATTTATTGGAATACATCAGTTATGAGATGACTCCTGAGCTGGTGATGGATCGGGGGAGTCGGGAAAACAGCAAAAGATTAGCGAGCTCCAGTAGCAGGACCAGAGTAAAAGCAACGGGAAAACCGTTTTACGCTTTTCTCTGAGGTGTTTTTTGTTAATTTGATGGGATTTTTTGCACTCCTGAATAGTTACGTTTTTTTTCACATTTGTATCCTTACCGTAGGGAATGATCGTAGATTATTAGGTTTAAGAGAAAATCTAGA
>VOFB01002353.1_pt1 | contig 42243 bp, 64 predicted proteins | sample 5384141 | NCBI WGS metagenome assembly VOFB01 (sample SAMN12384721, study PRJNA508395) | human gut metagenome | isolation source: healthy gut A | host: Homo sapiens
GTTGAAAAGTTGGCGAAAATCGGGAGAAGGATATTACGACTCGGTCTTGATGGATATCCAAATGCCGCGCGGATGGACGGTTACGAAGCTGCGAAGGCGATCGGGCAATGGACCGTACGGATGTAAAAAAATTGCCGATTATAGCGATGACGGCCAATGCGTTTGACGAAGATGTACGCGCGGCCTTGCGCGCGGGGATGAACGGCCATTTCCCAAAGCCCTTTGATGTAAATAAAACTTAAGGAATTGCTGTATACTATCTGATAAAAAACCGGATCAGGATGATCGGTCATAAACAGGTTTTAGAAACCGGGCCCAATATGGTACAATTGAAAACGTATCAGGGAGGGGTGAGACGGTGAAACCGACATGGTTATCAATTGGTTTTGACTATTATGAAACCAGGATTCTTTACGGTTTTATATCAGGGGGGGAACATCTTCCCTCTATTCTTAAAATTTGCGCGATTTTTCAGTTGGCGCCCGCGACGGTTCGTTCCGCGCTGAGGCTGCTGGAAAAAAAAGAGGGTATATCAAAGTTGCGGCGCGGAAGGCGGCGGAGGTCGTCTATAAAAGCCCGCCCCGGGCAGTTTCGGAAGAATGCCGCCGAGTATTTCGCACCCGAAAAGAGGGAATTATCGACCTCTTCCAGTCGGGGAAACTGCTATTCGAGCCTCTTTGGAAAACCGGGATACGGCAATGGAATGCAGAAGATTGGGAAGATGTTCGCCGAACCCTGAAGGGAACGTCCGCAGATTTTGTCGCCCTGCCGGTTAAATTTTATATTTTGGTGTTGGGCACACTGAAGAATGAACTGGTTCTGAATCTTTATTGGGAAATGATCCGGTATATCCGGTTTCCTTATTTGGGCGGGCCGGACGGGAGGCGGGGGCAGACTGCTTTTTGCCGCTGGAACGGATACCAAAATGAAACGGTTTCCGAACTGGAACAGAAATTTGAAGCGGATTACAATGCAGCAGTAAAGGAAACTGCTTATATTTATCGAACGGGCGCGTACCGAATATTCGCTGGCGGATGCTGAGCCCGTTCCTTTCCGTTGGAGCATTTACCGTCAAAGGCCGCAGCTGCGGGTATACGCTGGCCTCACATATCATCCGCGGAGTTATGAACGATTACCTGGCTGGCAGTTACCTCCGCCTTCACCAGCAATATAAACTCTTACGGCGTAGGCCTGAATACGGTGCCGGACCCCAGTTTGAAAGTATGGGGCTCACGAAGTCTTACCAGGGAAAGGAACGTGTTTGTATGCCGGAGTCATGAAGGTCGATTTCACACAGACAGGGACATGGGAAGGATCCGGTTTACCGGAAAGCCTGCAATTGCTCGTACCTGTCAATTGAACAAATATCCTTTATACATTAAACCACAAAGAAGCGGAAAAGTCTCGCGGATGGCCTTGAGCGGATACAAGGGATGGAAGAGCTATCTTTGCTTTTGAGGCTCATCTCGATTTCATTGAAGAACATTGCCCTTTGAGTTTTGTCCGGGAATACAGAAGACTAAGGGCGTGGGGTTATTCTGTTCGTGCTGTTCCGGATAAAGGGGAAAAGTCCTCCACAAAGAGTATGCCGCACGTACAGGCAGAAATGCTTCTGCGCAAAAAGCGGTCTCGGAATTTGCGCACATATGGAAAAAGCTATGGAACAGAATGTCAATTCCAGCGCTAGGATGAAATCTTCCCGGCCGGCGAAAACAGAAAAGCGGAAATGGCCGGACGCGGGAAAAGGACTCCGCGGACTTTGTTTAAAATCTAAAAAATTCCAGGAGGCAAGCCGGACTGAATTAACAGTCCGGCTTTTTTGGGCAAAATTTTCCCGGAATGATTTCCGTCAGCTTCAAACGGTTTCTGCCGTCTTGATATTGACGAATGCAACTCTTTCTCCAATCATTTCTGAGCGATCCGGAATTTTTCTGGCGGGCATCCGTATCATACACAGCATGGGTGAAGATTCACAATATATTTACACTTATAAAAATAGATATTGAAAATTGAGCTCGGATTTACAGTGAGAAAATTCAAATATGAAGCTGATGCAGTAACAAAGGATTATGCGATAAAAAAACACTGACGCAGGTTTTCCTATAATTGCCAAAAAAGATGCGTATGGAACTGTAATCGGACGTCTGCGCTCCTGAGCACCTGCGGTGTGGAATTGCGGATCGACGGATGCCGGGCCAGTCGAGGTATACGGTTTCTAAAATCAGGAATATGTATTTGAATTTGCAGGGAAGGAGCCTGTTTTTATGCAAATAGTAAAAAGAGCCTGGATTATTCCGCACGATTGTGTCAAGTCTGGCTTTTTTTCGGTTTATGATACGCTGAAATCGGCCGAGAAAAAAGCTTCCGGATCTGCCTGATCGAGGATCCGGAGTTCGTACGGACCTCCGCGCATTAGTCGCGCATGCTAATAGTGCAGCGAGCCTACCTCGGCGCTCGCGAAGAAGTTGATTATACCGGGTTCCCGGAATTGAAGCATGCTGGGTGGACGGTGAACGGGACTTACTTTTTATGATGGGATACAAAAGGGCGATACGACGGATAAAATCATTGAAAAGGTATTTCATTCCGCTGCGCAGGTTCTGAAGACACCGCGTCCCAGCGGGAAAAGGATCAACCGCCGGACACTTTGGATTCACGCGGGCAACGTGCTTCGTACGCAGAGCATAGTGCGCGCGATACAATACAGGCTGCAAAGCTCGGGATTCCGATCCAATTTTTCAGAGGATGTACTTCATTACCGCGATGTTCCGCCTTGAAGAAAACGATGCTTTTTTCTGCGTCACATTCCGGGAAATCGATCCAACGCAGCGGCGTACGCAAAGCCTGAACGCGCGCAGTAATCAGCACCAATTTTCCGCACTTCCCTTGCGCGGATATCCGATGTCGCTTTAACAGCGGTGTTCTCGGAACTTATTTATGGGGAAAAATGTCAAAGCGCACGGCCGAATGTGTATTCTCGAGATATTGGCTCTAGGAATGCATGGAATTACGCGGAAAACAGAATACATATGAACAGCGCGCAAAAAACAGATGAGGGATGGAAAGCATGAACCTGACCAAAGAACAGATGAAAAAATATATTACCAGATGTTCACGCACATTTGAGGAATGTGTGAATGGAATGTTTATGAAGGGGATGATCCACGGTACGGCCCACCTATGATCGGTGAGGGCGACGGCGGCGGCGGCGTAAAATGCGTTGCGTCGGACGATTATATTATGAGCCGCCACCGGGGGGCAATGCACACTGTATCGCCAAAGGCCGACCTCCGGCGTATGATGTGCGAGCTTCTCGAGGAAGCGGGACGGTTTTTTTGCGCGGCTTGGCGGCTCCATGCACATCGTGGATATTGACGGGAACTTTTGGAGCGAATGGCGTTATGGGGCCCTCGATCCCTATTGCGATGGGCGTTGCGCTTGCCATCAAAGAAAGAAAAAAAGAACAGGAAGAAAGTGATCCTGGATTATTTTAAGACGGGACCTCGAATTCCGGTCTTTTTTCATGAGGCGCTGAATGTGGCGGCGCTGTGGAAGCTGCCTATCGTATATATCTGTGTGAAAACAACTCTATGGGATGTCGAAAAGCGTGTCGGTCCCAGATGTTGCGGTCCGCGCTCAGGCATACGGGATTCCGGTGCGATCGTGGTTGGAATGGACGTTCTTGCGGTCATGGACGCTGTGAAGCGAGGCTGCCGGGCGGGCGCGCGCGCGGGAAGGTCCACTCCTGATTGAAGCGGAAAACATATCGCTATATGGGTCATTCCAGAAGCGATAAACGGAATACCGTACGCGTGAGGAAGAAGAGGGAATGGAAGAAGGACGCGATCGTTTTTGCCGGCTATATGGTGGAGCACGGCTTTTCACGACAGGAGATCGACGCCATTGAAACGCAGGTGGAAAGCGAACGGCGTGCCGCGGCGCTGGCGGAAGCGCTGACGTTTGAGGAAGCGAAGAGTTTGTTTTTTGCAACGGAGGAAAACATATGAGGAAATCACTTATTTGGTCTCCCATGCGCGTGCGGAAGAACTGCAGGGATGAAAAGGTGTTTCTGATCGGGAAGACCTGGGGACGTTTGGGTGCTTCAATGTAACGAAGGGCCTTGAAGAATTCGGACCGGAATGTGATGGATACGCCGATTTCGGAAGGCGGATTCGGCGTTGCGGTTGGCGCGGCAATGGCGGGGCTACCGCCCGATTGTGGAAATCATGTTTTCCGACTTCCTTACATGCGGATGGACCTTTATATGCAATCAGGCGGCAAAGCAGCGTTTTATGATGGGCGGACAGGTAAAGATACCGCTCGTCGTCCGGGCGCCTGCCGGAAGCGGGACAGGCGCGGCGGCGCAGCATTCCCAAAGCCTCGAGGCATGGTTCTGCCATGTGCCGGGGCTCAAAGTCGTTATGCCGTCGACGCCGTATGACGCCAAAGGGACTTTAAAAGCGGCAATCAGGGAGAACAACCCGATTCTGTTTTTTGAACATAAGCTCCTCTATGCAACGAAGGGTTGAGGTGCCGGAAGAGGAATATATTCTTCCGGTCGGAAAAGCGGATATTAAGCGCGAAGGACGGGACCTGACGATTATCAGCTATTCCATGACCCTGCAGAAAGCGCCCGTGCGGCCGAAATGTTCGAGCGGGACGGAATCGATGCGGAGGTGCTTGACCTAAGAACGCTTTTCCCGCTGGATACGGAGTTGATCGTAAGTTCGGCCAAGAAGACGGGTGCTGGTCGCCCACGAGAGCGTACAGAACTTCGGCGTGGGCGCGGAGGTCGCTTCCGTAGTCGCGGAAAGCGAAGCGTTTTTCCATCTTAAGAAACCCGTCAGCCGTTTGGCGGGCGAAGATATGCCGATCCCGTATTCGCCGGATGGAAGCGCGGGCCGTTCCGCAGGTGGAAACGATTCTATGCGGCTGCGCGGTTGTTGGAGTAGGCACCGGGGGTAAAGTTTTGCCCTGCCGCCGTTTTTGCGGTTTTGGGATCATAAGCAAACCGAGCCGGTGCAGGAATAACTTCGGACTGCAAAAAAAATATCCGGGGAAGGCAGGTACGCTTTCCACCGGATATTTTTTTTTGCCGGAATGCAGGGCCATCTTTCGCGGACACGGCATGTTTATGGGGAGAATGAAACGGTTTTATCTTGGGAACATCACGTTTGCGCGCATTTTTTGCGGCACGGACCGGGAAAGGCCGTTTAAAAAAATGCCAAGATGCGGCCAAAAGGCATTTGTTTCTGGTATAATCAATAATATGAATGAAATACATGGAAATACGGCGGGGGCGTTCCCGGACCGTAGAAGAATTGAAAGGGTTGTATGAATTTAAGCTTTCCCCACAGGAATTTGCCTCGGAGGATATGCTTTTGAAATGGCTCGCCTTACGGAAGTCACGGGCAAGGAAATCTCCGTATTCCTGTCGCGGGCGGCAGGGTGCTTGATGTTTCGGTGGGGACGGATAAAAGCGTGAAGCTGCCCTACATGCGTGTCCGGCGGGGGATCGGCGGGCGTATCCGGCATCCGTGCGATACACGCACCCGGGCGGAAGCCCGATGCCGTCGAATGTGGATATCGGTTCGCTGATCTCAAGCAGGTTCGACGCGATGGCGGCGGTTTCCGTAAAAAGACGGGAAAGCGGCGGCCATGTGTCGGATTCATTGGCGAAACGCTTGATCAGGCAAAGGTCACGGGCCGTTCCGCCCGGGCGTATCCCGCAGCAGGCGCTTATGTATGAGATCGCGGCAGCTACGGAGCGGACCCAGAATCTTGTGCGCATGCACGAGACGGAGGATGCCCCTGAACGGGCAGTCCTCGTCGGCCTGGAACGCCCTGCAGCAGAGTATGGAAGAGCTTGCGCGCCTCGCGGAGACCTGCGGGCGCAGAGGTCGTAGGCAGCGTCACACAAAAAACAGGGACCGCGACCGGGCCTACTATATCGGTAAGGGCAAGGCACAGGAGCTTTCCCTCGCAAATGTCCGCTCTGGATGCGGATATTGCGATCATGAACGACGAGCTTTCCCGCTCGAGACCCGTAACCTCGAGGAAACGTTGGGGGTGAAGGTCGTAGACCGGACGATGCTGATCCTGATATTTTTGGCATGGCGTACGCGAGAGGGACGGTTACGGTGGAGCTCGCCCAGCTGCAGTATACGCTTCCGCGGCTTGCGGGCGAGGGAGTATCCCCTGTCGCGGCTCGGGGGCGGTATCGGCACGCGCGACCGGGGGAAAAAGATCGAGATCGACCGGCGAAGGATCCGCCGCCGGATTTTTTTGAATTGCAGCAGAAATCGATAAGGTTGCAGAGCAGCGGAGCTTCGCCGCACCGCGCGGCGGGAAACGACGTGAAGGAAGTTGCACTCGTCGGATATACCAATACCGGGAAATCGAGCCTGCTAAACGCCCTTACGAATGCCGGAGTGCGGGCGGAGGATAAACTTTTTGCGACCCTCGACCCTGTTACGCGGCGGGTCGTACTGCCCGATGTCGGGGAAACGGTGTTTACGGATACGGTGGGCTTTATCGAAAAGCCGCCGCATGAGGCCTTGTGAGTGCCCGCCTCTACACTGGAAGAAGTGACGCGCGCAGACCTGTTGCTCCTTGTAACGGATGCAAACAGCCCGAATGGGAAGGGCAGATGGAGGTGGTCCGCGAACTGCTTTCTTCCCTGCATGCCAACGAAACGCCTAAAATTTTTGCTATGAATAAGGCAGACCGCTTGCCTGGTGCCTGCGGCGGACAGGATACCGTTTATATCTCCGCGAAAACAGGAGAGGGGCTCAGGACGCTGCTTTCCCTTTGTCGCGGAAAACTGGCGCGCAGCTTATGACCCTATTGCGGGACGCTCAGGTATGACCGCGGCGACCTGCTTGCGCTTGTGAACCGATGGCAAAGATGTCGCTATGGACTACCGGCCCGATGGTGTGCACGTAGAGGCCACGCTCCCCTGGAGACCATCAAAAAGCTGAAAAGCTGAGCGGCGGCGCCCGCCCGGCTTGCGGAAAAAGCGGTTTTTTGATATGATGTACGGTAGGAATTGAAGGGAGTTACTATGTACCGCGAGGAGATGGCCCATAAAAAATAGGGACGCTTGCAGGAATATTGATTACGTTCGCGATTGTCGGGGCAATTCTGGCAACGATGTTTATCCTGTCGTTTATCGGATTTCTTCTGAACCTTCCGTGGTTGCAGCTTTTGCTTTCGTGATCGTTGTGCTCGGGGATTTTTCGTTGTCAAGCGCTATATGACGGATTATGTTTATGTGATCGGGGAAGGCAAGATACTTTTTGGCCGCAGGATCGGTGCGCGCGAAAAAGAACTTTTGACGGTTCCGCTGCGCAACATCAGGAAAATGGATGTTTACCCAGCGATGGAAAAAGAGCTTGCCGGACGGAAAAATATAAATATACCTTTCGTAAAAGAAGGACGCCTATGTCGTTGACTGCGGCGATATTGCGATTTTATTCAGCCCCCTCGGAGACATTGAAAGAGAAGCTGAAGGCACGATAGAGGCCGGCGCGATGAAGACACCGGATCGCAAATGCTGACCACGTTTCGAGAGGCGCGGTCGCGTTTTGTATGCCAGCCGCCAAAGGGAAGGCGGGCTTTTTTGCCTGAAGCGGTAAACACTCTGGATATCACGGAGCTTGGGGGCGGATAACCTCTACCATCCCCAAAGCGCGATTAGGGAAGCGCAGGGCTCGCATGCGGAATATACGGTGCGCGAAAGCTATTTCTGGTAAACGGAAGCTCATGCGGCGGCGTGCAGGCGGCGGTGTGCTTTCGGGTTTGGAGCCGGGGACACGGTGATCGTCGCGCGGGATATTCACCTTCCGCAGTGAATGCCTTTCATTATGGCGGATGTGAAGCCTGTTTTGTCTATCCGTCCGCACGGGGAAACGGATGTGCCCTGCGTGGTGAGTGCAGGACGTCGCCTCCGCGGTGGCCCTCCATAAAAAGGCAAAAGCGGTCCACCTGACCTATCCGAACTATTACGGGCTGTGCGCGGACCTGAACGGCATTTGCGCGGTGGCGCACGAAGCGGGGATGAAGGTGATCTGCGACGCCGCCCATGCCGCCGCTTTTTGATTTTCGGACCTGCTGCCCACAGCGCCCGCGCCTGCGGATGACGTTTGGACGCAGCCTGCAAGACGCTTGGCGCGATGAAAACCAATGCGCCGTGCTGAATGCCGGAGTGGAATCGGGCCTTCAGCCGGAGGTTATTCAGGCGCGGCTCAATATGCTCCAGGACGACGAGTCCTTCCTATCTCTTGCTGGCTTCGGCCGACTATGCGCTTGGATTCATGCGAGAGGAGGGAAGGCAAAACTCAACACAGCGATCCAGCTTGTAGAAGAGAATATATGGATCGAAGCGCTTGGGGGATACAGGTGCGTGTTTCAGGATGTTCCAAAGCAAACGGAGCTTACGACCGGGATATCCTGCGGCTTGTGATCGATGACGGACCGCGGCGTAAGCGGTTTTGGCGCGGCGCGCTTCCTGCAGGAAAAGGAATTGCCGTAGAAACTGCGGATATCGCCAATATTGTGCTGATCTGCACGGCTGCCGATACGGCGGAAGATTTTGAACTGCTGAGCGGCGCTTTCAGAGATCGATCGAACTATAAGATCCGCCGGATGATGACGGCGGAGGATTTGAAGCAGGTATACCTGCCGCAGGTTTCGATGCCCATGCGCAGAGCCTTTTTGCCGAACGGCGCAGTGTGCCTCTGGAGGAGGGCATCGGATGCATTGCGGCGGCCCCGCGAGGCCTATCCGCCCGGCGTGCCGGTGATCCTGCCCGGGCAGAAAATAACGGAAGACATGGTGGATTACCTGGTATTACTGAGAAAACCGTGGATACGGCCTTTTCGGTATTTACTGCAATGAAATAAATTGCTTGTGTTTAGGAAAGGACATATAAGTTTGAAAGCGGTTGTTTATTACATTTGAGTGGAGTAGACGGCTGCGGAAAAGCACGCAGATGCGCTTTTATCGGAATACCTGATAGAGGAATGGGCATTTGCCCAGTTCACGCGCGAACCGGAGGCTGCAATATTTCCGAAAAGATACGGGACCTCGTGCTCGATATTGAAAACAGGGAAATGAGCGACAGGACGGAGGCCCTGCTGGCCATCGCCGCGCGCATGTGGAAAGTGATTGCCCCCGCCGTGCGGAAGGAAATCGATTGCTTTATCGATTCGTCCCTCGCCTATCGGGGGTGGGCCGGGGTCTTGGGATCAGGCCGTGATGGATATCAATCGCTTTACGATGGGCGATATGATGCCGGACAAAACGTTTTTCTTGATTTTCCGCCGCACCTCGCCTTTGAACGGATGAGCAAAAAGCGTGCATGACAGGCTCGAGACACAGGAAGAAGAGTTTTATATCATGCTTTACAACGGTTTTTGAAGTTCGGAGATGTACCCGGACCGCATCGTCCGCATCGACGCTTCGGGAGACAAATACGCGATGCAGGATATTGTGCGCAATAAAAATGGAAAGAAATCCTCAGGGAAAACGGCTTTTGCAATGAATGAGATACTGGAAAATGCGCTGAAAACAGGAAACATCGCAGGAGCTACCTGATCGCAGGATCGTCGCCTGAAGCGACGCGGAGCAGGAATCGATGAATTTCTGCTGCACGTGTTCTGTAAGGACGGAACGGGCTGCAGGAGCCTGCCCTGGCTGCCTGAAATATTTGCACAGGAACCATGCGGACCTGTTAAATGAACCGGCCAAGAGCACCATCAGCATCGGCGATGCGCGAGATTCCTGCGGCGGTCGCCAAAGAAACCATATGAAGGCGGGTATCAAACGTTGTCATTGCCCGCGCGCGCGGGACGCGATGACGCCCCAGGCCCAAAACGCTCCTCCTGAAGGTGATCGAAGAGCCGCCGGGCCACACCGTATTTATGCTGGGAGCGCAGAATACCAAAAATATATTGCCTACCATCTTTCCCGGTGTATAATTTTAAAGATGTCATTTTCCCGCGAGGAAACGGAAAACTGCTGCACGAAGAGCAAAATCTGCCCACGCTGCGTGCACGCGTTCTCGCCGGCGCCGCAAAGGAGATTATCATTTGGCGGCGGCGTATCTCGGGAAGGGTTTTTCGAGATAAGGGGATGATATGATCCTCGCTTTAAACCGCCTGTTTACAGCCAAAAATATGGCGACAAGCGCTACGCTGGAGCTTTTCACAAAAAGCATGAGGGCGCCGTAGACCTGTGCCTTACGGCGGCATTACAGTACCTTGCCGACGTATTGCTTTTATAAACACACGGGGAGGTACTGGTCAATGAGGATAAGCTGCCGGAAATTTCCCGGCACGCAAAGCTGCGGGATTTTGTATTGGTGAACACGCAGCAAATATTGTTTGACGGCATGGTAAAGCGTGCACAGTGCGCGGGGCTGAATGCGAAGCTTGCTCTTGAGAGTATGCTTTTTCACATATTGGAGGTTATTCTATGAGTTTTATTATCGGCGTAAGGTTTGCCGAAGTAGGAAAGATATATTATTTCGATCCAGGCAAGCTGGAGCTGCAATTGGATGATAAAGTGATCGTTGAAACCGCGGGGCGTGGAATTCGGCGAAGTGGTGCTCGCGCCGCGCGAGGTAGAGGAAAGCCAGGTCACAAAGCCGCTGAAAAAGGTATTGCGTAAAGCGGACGAGAGGGACCTCAAAAAATCGAGGCCAACAAGCAGAAGGAAAGGGAAGCCTTCCGGACCTGCAGTGAACGGATCGTGAAGCATAAGATGGATATGAAGCTGATCGACGTTGAATATACGTTTGACGGCAATAAAATCATCTTTTATTTTACCGCCGAGGGCGGGTCGATTTCAGGAGCTTGTCAAAGACCTGGCATCCGTATTCAAGACGCGTATCGAGCTCCGCAGATCGGCGTGCGCGATGAGGCCAAAAAGATCGGCGGCCTCGGCCCGTGCGGCCGTCCGTGCTGCTGCAGCGCGTTTCTCGGGGATTTCCAGCCGGTTTCGATCAAGATGGCCAAGGAACAGAACCTATCCCTTTCTCCGACAAAAATCAGCGGGCTGTGCGGTAGGCTGATGTGCTGCCTTAATTACGAGCAGGAACACTACCACGATATGTGCCGCAAGCTGCCGCGTGTCGGCCACGCCGTGAAAACGCCGGACGGTCCGGGCGAAGTGGCGGATGCCAATGCGCTCACCGGCAAAGGTAAAAGGAAAAAATGCCCTTGAAGACGGAACGTTTGAATTTGTGGTTTACGATCATTCCGAGATCCGCGTGAAGGACGGGGCCGAGAAAAGGGAAAAAGAAGGAAGGAAAGAAACCGCGGCGGACAGAGAAATAAAATCGCCGGAAGGCAAATAAAACTATTGATTTTTTATGGGTGGATGGGTGAAATAGAGTTGTATTAAGTATGGAGGTGAAAGGACATGGCATACAAAATTTCGGACGCTTGCATCTCTTGCGGAGCTTTTGCGCGCAGACTGCCCGGTAAACGCGATTTCCGACGGAGGCGATCAGTATCAGATCAACGCCGACGGAGTGCATCGATTGCGGGTGCTTGTGCTGCTACGTGCCCTGTGGAAAGCGATTTCGAGGCGTAAGCGAAAGTAGACAACACGAAACAGGAGAGACCTGCATTCCGCGAGGTCTCTTTTTCAGTTTTACGCGGTATGGCAGAAGGATATGGTATAATACACCCATGGAACGAATCGACGATCTTCAACTGAAGGGGACTTTCCATCATACAGGATACCGAATTGTTTTGTTTCGGGACGGATGCGGTCCTGCTGGCAGATTTTGTGCGCCTGAAAAGAACGCCCGCGTGGCGGAATCTTGGGACAGGGACGGGTATTCTTCCTTGCTGCTTTATGGACGCAGGGAGGATATTTCCGTACAGGCGCTCAGGTACAGGAAGCCCTCTGCGGCCTTGCGCGGCGCAGTGTGGAAAGGAACGGGCTTACGGACCGGATCGAGTATCCACGGGGATATCCGCGAGGCGCGCCGCCTGCTTACAGGCAGGGTGACGCCGTGGTCTCGAAGATCCTCCTTATGAAAGGAAAACGCCGGTATCGGCAGCAAAACCGAATCCCACCGGCTCGCGCGGTTCGAGGCCGCCATTACGTTTTCCGGCGCTTTGCGCTCTGCGCGCGCGCTTTTGCGTTCGGCGGGCGATTCACCCATCCACCGGGCGTCGCGTGCCGCCGGGCTGTTCGCGGCCCTGCGTGAAAACCGGCTGGGCCAAGAGGATCGTTTGTCCACAGCTTTGTAGACAGGCGGCGGCACAGGTGCTGATTTCAGCAGTGGGATGGCAGCGAAGGGATCGAAGTCCTCCGCCGCTGGTGGTGTACCGCAGGGACGGCAAAAACGGACGGATTAGGAAAATATATCATCGGGACGGGATTTAAAATGGATGTTGGAAAACTGCTGCTGGGCGACACCGATCGACAGGGATATTACGCTGCTGCGTGCGCTTGAGGCGCTCAGGGAAGCGGACGTGGTCGCGGCGGAGGACACCGGCGGACGGTAAAACTTCTTAACCATTATGCCGATCAAAAATAAACTGGTGGCTTTTACGAATACAACGGGAAGCGCGTTTTGAGGAAATACTCGGCCTCTTGGCCGTGGGAAAAAGTGGCGCTTGTTTCGGATGCCGGAACGCCCGTCATTTCCGATCGGATACGAGCTTGTACGGCGGTGCATCGAAAAAGGGATTGAAGTTGAAAAGCATACCGGGGAGCATGCGCTGCGGTCACGGGCAGTGACGCTTTCCGGATGGATTGTTCCCGTTTTTTTGTTTGGGGATTTCTGAGGTCCAAACAGGCGGCGCGGCGGCGCGAACTGGAGAAATCAGGAAAGGGCATTCCTTGCGTCGTCTGTATATGAAAGCCTAACCGTATTTTAAAAAGCTGCTTGCGGATGTGAAATTGCGATATATGCGGCGCGGAAACGCGGGTATGCGTGCCGCAGGCACCAGCTCCGAGGGAAAAGCCTGCGCATGACAGCGGGAGAGGCAAGGGCGGACTTGGCGGCAGGGAGGCTATAAAAGGCGGAATTTGTCGTAGTGATTGATCCACAACCCGGCCAGAAACAAGGAAAAACTCTCAGGCAACCTTGGATAGCGCAGGAGGGTGGAAGAAACGGCTGCAAGCGGGTTGACAAAAAATCTGCGGCCGCGGACGTGGCGAAAGGAATACGGACTTCCCAAAAACAGGTTGGGAATCGCGCTTGGAAGTGGAAAGCGAATAAACTGGCGTCGTAAAGGTGGGTTTCATGAAAATCGCATAGAAAAGCATTTTCGTGAGCGGCATACTTGTATTTTGATGAAAAATATAGTAAATGAGGCATCCAGACAACATAGGCAAGGGGTAATTATGAAAGTAGTATGTTCGGCGGTCTTCGGGACCTGCCAATCCATAGTGCAAGACAGGACGGCTGTAATGGTAGATGCGCTTCGCTTTGCGTCCGCAACCATCATTACGGCAATTTCAAACGGGTGCGACAAGGGTGGTTCCACAGGAGGCAAACAAGCTGCCGCGATCAAAAAGATCTCGAGACAATGCTGTGCGGGAAATCGCGGCCCAGAAGGTGGGCGGTTTCGATTTGAGGGAATTCTCGCTTTGGGAGTATCGCAAAAACGTTATTACAGGATATGGTTATTTTGTATTCCACATCAATGGTTTCCATTGCGGTTAAAGAACTGGCGGCTGCGGACTAACGTCCCTGATCAGCACCTTCATCCAACACTTGCAGGACGGTTGCAGGTGTCCCTCGACTGATATCGTTCTGGTTTGCGCGGGGATGGCAGGAAATTCTCAATGGACGACATTATTGCGATGGGCTGCATCCTTGACCGGATGCACTGAAGATAGGCGGCGACTTGAGCTTGACGATATGCGGGAAGGTTGCCCTGAGGAATTGTACCGACGCGAACCACGATATTCTCCGGGCGCTGGAGGTAGTACGCAGTTTGAATACTTGAAGCAGCTTAAGCTGTATGACGATCTGGAGTATTGCACGCGTGAGGATATGTTCGACGTCGTTCGGTATATCAGGAGGTTATCATCAAAGGATAACCGGTCGAATGGATTCAGACTGTGGCAAAGACTGTGCCTTTCTGCGGGCTTGCGGTCTTCGCGTATGGAAGGGTGCCATATTGAAAAGAACGCCGCAAAAATATAATAAAAATTATGCTGAAAGGCCATGGAAGGTGAAAAAATTTTATATTACCACGCAATTTACTATCGAGCGGCTTCATATCGAACATGCGTACTGCGACGACCTGAACAACATCGCTTTCAACGTCAGACCGGATATGACGTGATCATTCTTACGGGGACGGACAGGCACGGCGAAAGTCGAAAGTTGCGACGGAAAAGGCATGTCCTTAAAGGAATATGTGGATGGCGTGGTGGCACCAGATCAAGGAACTGTGGAAGCTGATGGATATTACAAACGATTTTATCCGCACGACCGACAAAGCGCCACGAGGAATGCGTACAGAGATATTCAGAAAAACTTTATAGTGGGGCGATGTCCATAAAGCGAATACGAGGAAACGGTATTGCATAGGTGAGACGTTTGGACGGACAACGCCAACTTGTGGACAGGAAGTACTGCGGACTGCAAGTGCATAAGTGAAGGAAGAAAGTTATTTTCCGTGCGTCCAAATACGCAGGATCAATTGATCGCAATATATCAAAAGACCATCTGAATTTATCCAGCCAGAATCGCGCAAGAATGAAATGCTTAACAACTTTTTTGCTTCCGGGGCTGGAAGACTTGTGCGTATCCTCTTCCTTCAAATGGGGAATCCGGTTCCGTGTTTGATAAGGACCATGTGATGTATGTTTGGATCGACGCGCTGTCAAACTACATTTCCGCCCTTGGTTCGGATGACGACAGCAAATTCCCAAAAGTATTGGCCCGCGGATCTGCATCTTGGTGGGAAAGGAAATCGTACGGTTTCCACGATTACATGGCCGACGATCCTGATGGCGCTTTGGCCCGCCCTTCTTCCAAAGCGGGTTTACGGGCATGGACTTACCCTGCAGGGCGGGAAGATGAGCAAAAGCCGCGGCAACGTGGTAGACCCGTCGTAGTGCTCGGGACGTTACTGGCGTGGATGCGATCCGTTATTTTCTGATGAGGGAAGCGCCGCTTGGCAGCGATCTGATGTTTTCCAACGAGTTGCTGCTTGCGCGGATCAACGCCGATCTGGCGAACGATCTTGGCCTTTTTTCCGCACGGTGGCTATGATCGGAAAAATATTTTGGCGGGGAAGTACCGCGGGTGGTAAAACGGACGCCGAGGACCAAAGCGGATCGCCATTGCCGAAAGCGCTGCCCGAAGCAAGATGGAGGCGCTGATAATGAATGGAAAGTGTCCGAGGCGCTGACGGAAGTATGGCAGTATATCGGCATGCTGAATAAATATATCGACATCACGATGCCGTGGCGCTGCGAAGGACGAAACGAAAAGGAGCGCCTCAGGTGTAATGTATCACTTGGAGGGGCTGCGCATTGTAAGCGTGCTTTATCTGAAAGCGTTATGCCGCAGACAGCCGTAAAGATGTGACGGCAGGCTCGGCGTGGACCGGAAACCGGAGCTTACCGGGGTTGGGAGAGCGTTGGCGCGCCTGACGGACCGCTCCCGGAGGGAACGCGTCGAAAAAGGGAAAACGATCTTCCCTCGTATCGACATCGAAAGAGCTTGGTGAGCTCGATAAGCTGATGGCGGCGGCACAAACGGAAAAAGCGCAGGAAAAGAACCGGAAACGGAACAGATCACGATCGGCGATTTTAAAAGGTACAGCTGAAAACCGCTCTTGTAACAGCATGCGAGAATCTTGAAGGATCGGATAAGCTTTTGAAATTGACGGAAGTGCGGGCAAGAGACACGGACTATCGTTTCTGGGATTCGCAGGGAGCTTCACAGCGGAGGAAATGGTTGGAAAGACGGTTGTTATCGTTGCCAACCTGAAGCCCGCTTCTCGCTACGCGGTACGCTTTCGAAGGGATGATTCTCGCCGTTGGCGATAACCCGGAAGTGGCGCTTGGGCTGTGGATGCGGATGGAATGACCGTTGGATAAGGGAATGCTTTTTGATAACGTCCATCTTCTGGATGAACGGTTTGACGATGACCGCGAAGCGGTTCTTCACAGCTTACCGGGCATGGGTGGGAAACGTGGTAGAGGCCTCCTCCGACCTTGAGAACAGTATCATGCGGCGGCGGCGCTTGCGCCGGGAACATCGCCATTGCATGCGGCGGCGGTAGGGCTTCATCCACACAACGCGAAACGAGAATGGGACGGACGTACGGAAGATGAAACTGCGGACTCTGCTGCAAGGACCTAAAGTCGTTGCGACAGGAGAAGATCGGGCAATTATCATTAGTTTTCGCGCGGGAAAAGCAAAAGAGGTGTTGAAAAAGCAGATACGGCTTACTGGATGTGGATCGTGCCGATCGTGGTGCACAGCGCGAGGCGACGGCTGATACGATGGAGATACTGAAAATATCCGGTGTGCGGGGAGAGATGCACTGCTTTCGGGAAGCGTGGAAACTGCAAAGGGAGCTTTGTGAAGATGGAGGCTTCTCGCGTTTGGCGGCGCGTGACTTTTAAACGGAAAAGCGGTGGAGCGGCACAGGCCGTCCGCTCGACCGTTTGCTGGTGAAACAGACTGTCCTATATGACGCCGTTCCGTTCAGGGTAAAAACGAACCATATGAGGTATGTGGCGGAAAAACTCATGGAAGTAAAATTCCGACGGGAAATCATCCGCATAACAGAAGAAAATGCCAAAACGGTTTCGGGCTTGTAATGTTTATCGTAGGAAGGAAGAAAAACAGTGCCCTTTGCGCGTGCAGAAATAAACAGTTTGGATACATATATTTACAGGATCAGGGACAAATTATATCAATCGACGAACAAATGCACAAATGATTGCGAGTTCTGCGTGCGCAAGGACGGAAAAAGTCGCCGGATACGAGCTTTGGATGGAGAAGGAACCGTCGGCGCAGGGATATATAGACCTGTGAAAAGGATAAGACCGACGTCGTATTTGCGGCTATGGGGAACCGACGATCAAAATTGACGAATTAAAAGGAAATTGCCGCTTATGTGAAAATTACGGCGGCCATACGCGCATCAACACCTTGGACACGAGCGTCTATCACGGCCGCGATATTGCAAAGACTTGTGGGGCTGATTGACGGGGTTTCCATCAGCCTTAATGAGGCGGATGCGAAAATATGGACGCGGTGCAAGCCGCTACGGGAGGACAGTTCGTTATATGCTCAATTTGCCGGGATTGCGTCAAATACGGCATTAAGACAACGCTTTCGGTGGGGTGGATGTAATCAGCCCGAGGATATCGAAACCTGCCGCAGGATCGCGGAGGATATCGGTGCGGACTTCGGGTGCGTCATTATATCGCTTAGATGCTGCAAGTTGCCGAAGAAAAACTCCGTTCCGGTTTGGACGGAGTTTTTTAAAAAACGGATTTCAAAGGTATGCTGGCGAATACGGCCGTTTCTTATCCGGTCCAGTGGCCGCGATGCCTTTAAAACAGAGACTTTCTACTCATCCCGGCCAGCGAAACACAAAATAATACAAGTATTCAAAAGTATACTTTTTGGAAATATCGGTAGTATAATAATGGTTAACTGCATTGAGAACAATCAAAATAAGAGCATAACCTGCCTTCGAGAGGCCGGAACGGGCCTGTTAATTGCCCGGAAAAGGAAAATTGCATGTTTGACCTGATTGACGAGATTTCAGAGCTGCTCTATATCAGTGATCCTGAGACATATGAATTATTATACCTGAATAAGCCGGGGCAGGAGATGTTCGGCGTTTCCGATATTTCCGGGAAAAATGTTATAGGGTATTGCAGGGGAAAGACGCGCCCTGTGAATTTTGTACAAACGGAAAACTGTCACAGGATAAATTTTATGTCTGGTATCATAGCAATCCAATCGCCCACAGGCATTATCTGGTCAAAGATAAATTGATCTCGTGGCAGGGAAAATGGCGCGCATGGAAGTTGCCCTTGACGTCACGGATAAAGGAAAAGCAGCGCCTCAAGCTGGAAAAACGCACTGAGACGGAGGACTTGATTCTCTCCTGTGTTAAAATACTGCACGAAATGAGACATATCAATGAAGCGGTAGGCTGCATTATGGAGCGGATCGGAACCGCGCTCGACGCAGACCGCGTCTATATTTTGAAATTGCGGGCGAACAGATGAGCAACACCTATGAATGGTGCGCGCCTTCCGTCATACCGCAAATGGAGAATTTGAAAACATGCCGGTGTCGATCATCGACCGCTGGGTAGAGGTTTTCCGGAAGAATCGCTGTATCTATATTGACGATATTGAAAAAATAAAATACCAATATCCCCAGGAATATGAACCACTGAAGGAACAGGCGATCAAAGCCTGGTGGCTGCGCCGCTGAATCTGAATGGGAAGCTGATGGGATATATCGGCGTAGACAATCCGCAGGCGGAGCCAAAGCAACCGTATCGAGCCGGTGCTGGAAACATTGGGGCTACTTCCTGGCGTCGAGTATCGACAAGGTACATGCGAATTTTTTGCTTGAGAAACTGAGCTTCCAGGACGTCCTGACGGGGCTGTGCAACCGGCACAAATTTATACGCGACATTGATAAACCAGTGCGGGGTGTCGACACTATGGGCATCGTGTATCTTGACGTAAACGGTTTGAAAACGGTAAACGACAGGTGCGGGCATTCGGCGGGGGACGGTCTGCTGCAGAAAACAACCGACCTGATACGGACGGTCTTTCCTGAGGAAAACGCCTACCGGATCGGAGGCGACGAATTTGTGGTATGCTGCCCGGATTGCGGAAAAGAAGAATTTGAACGCAGCGTATTCGAGCTTAAAACGCGTTCCTTTTTAAGTCGGGACTGCAACGCTTCAGTGGGCAGCAAATGGGCGGAGGGCGCTATTGACGTACGCAGGCTTGTGATGGAAGCCGACGAGCTTATGTATGAAAATAAAAAGAAGTTTTACCACAATCATCAGACCACAGGGCGCTACCGCTATTATGTCGACGATACGCTCGGACTGGAAAAGGAGACGCGCTGATGCGTGCGTTGAAGGAAAACCGGTTTCTGGTTTATTTCCAGCCGAAGGTCAGCGTAGGCGACCGTAGCCTGATCGGGGCGGAGGCGCTTGTCCGGTACCGGAGCCACAGCGGCAAGATTGAGCCGCCGGATTACTTTATACCGGTTCTCGAAAATGCGCGCTTGGTAAACCATATCGATTTGTTTGTGCTGGATAAGACCTGCGGGATTGTTTCCGGCTGGTTAAAAAAGGTTATCGGGTTCCGCCCGTATCTGTGAATTTTTCGAGGTATACGCTGCTTGAAAAGGATTTTATCGAAAAGATCAGTGAGACTTGGGAAAAGCACGATATTTCAAAGAGATGATTGAAATCGAGATCACTGAAAGTGTTGAGGACGTGGACGGGGATTATATGGAATGGATCATCCGCGAGATCAAGCGGGCCGGATTTTCCGTTTCCATTGATGATTTCGGCGTGAAATATGCGAACCTTGCCCTGCTGAAGAATGTCGATATCGATACGCTCAAGCTTGATAAGAGTATGCTTATAAATATCGGAGAACAGAAAAAGACGTGCAGCCTGATCGGTTCAATGGTCCAGTTTTGCACGGAAACGGGGATCCGGTTCATCGTGGAAGGCGTTGAAACAGAGGAGCAGTTCCAGATCGTGCAAAACTTGAAGTGCACGGGCGCGCAGGGGTTTCCTGTTTGGCAGGCCGATGCCGGAGGAGGAATACCAGAAGCTGCTTACCCGGGTATAAACGGCAATAAAAGGCGGATGGGAAGCTCCGTCCGCCTTTTGTTTTTATGCCGCAGACTGCTGCTGCCTGACGCCTGCCCGCCTGGTGACCAGCCAGCCGAACAGGAAGAAGACCGCCGCAAAGATGAACCAGAACAGGAATGCGTTTATCAGGCTCGACGACATCCATATGAAGACCTGCGCGAAAGGAAGAAAGCGGCTGGCCGGGAGTCCCGGCTGCGTTCACGGTAAAACCGCAAGGACGATCAGGGCAGCGGGAACGCACAGGGACACTGATCCACCTTGCTGCTTTATTCATCCGGTAATAGGCGCCGGCAATAAAATATCCCAGAGCCATCAGGGCCATGTTGAGCGCAAAGAAGAACAGGAACTGAATTCCAAGCCCGTCGCTGAATAAGGGCACCCACGTCGCGGGGAGACAGGCTGGGGACTGCGTCTGCCGCGACCCCGAATATTGCTGTCACCGCGCTGGCAAGCACCGAAAAAATCAGGAAGCTCAGGAAATGCGTCCTGCGGGAAACGCCGTTTGCAAACGCAATATGGATATTTTCCGCGAAAGAGGAGCATCCGACGACAGAAAGAGAAAAAGGCGCCGATCGCCGCAGCCCCGAAATTGAAAGTGCCGACGCCGCCTGCCGAGGATAGGGAGAAGAAAACGATCGTCAGGGTGACGGACAGCGCAAGGACGATTCCATAAAACGTCAGAAATGCAGGTAAATTCGCTTTTTAATTGCCATAAAGTCATTTGTTTGATTTTCATTTGCGTTCCTCGCTTTCTTATGCGTTCGTCAGGTGGATGAACAGCTGCTGCAAATCGAGCGGCGTCACCGTGGGGGCTCAGGAATTCCGCCGGGCTCCCCCGAGAATATGTGCCAGCATAAGCCCGCCGAGCTCCTGGCTGCCCAGTATATTTTGCCGGTGCACCAGGCGAGGACGTCTTCCCTTCCTGCCGGATACTGTGAATCCCATACTACGGATTTCTTCGGCAGGCCGGTCAAGGAGAATGCTGCCGTCTTTAATAATAACTACATGCTCAATGAGCGCCGATACCTCTTCGATCAGGTGGGTGGACAGGATAACCGTGCAGGGCTTTTCCGCGTAACGCATGAGAAGCTCCTGGTAAAACAGTTGGCGGTGGTTTGCATCCAGCCCCAAAACCGGTTCATCGAACAAAGGTATTCCGCGCTCCCGAGGCAACGTCGCGATCAGCTTGGCGATGGAGCGGTATCCCGTGGAAAGCTGGCCGAATTTTTTACGCGGATCGAGACCGAATTTTTCCGCGAGCGTGTCCGAATAGGCAAGGTCAAATTCCGGATGGAAGAGTTTCGACCATTCAAACATCCTCCGTACCCGTACGGAGGGCTCGTATAAGTGTCTTCGCTCATATAAGAGATGCGTCCCAGCGCCGTGTCATTTTCCATGACAGGCATACCGTCCACATATACAAATCCCTCCGAAGGAATCAAGCGGTTCGCAATCAGGTTTAAAAGCGTCGATTTGCCCGCGCCGTTTCGACCTAAAAGACCGTAGATGCGATTCCGCCAAAGCTTACGTTGAGCCGTTTCAGGGCGGAGACCTGCCTGAAATTTTGGTGATATTTTTTTGCTTCAATCATTTTGCTGCTCCTTCCGTTATCATGCGTATAACCTCGTCGGGGCTGATTTCCAGTTTTTCGCTTCCGCCAGAAGCGCGCAGACATAGTCGTCAAAAAAGACCGTCTTCGCTTCGCGCGGATTTTTTCCTTCGCACCCCATGGACGAACATACCGATTCCGCGCCGCTTATAGAGGATGCCGCCGTCTACAAGAAGCGTCATGCCCTTCAGCACCGTTGCGGGATTGATCTTATACAGCGTGGAGATTTCCGTAGTGGAGGGAATCTGCGTGTCCTCCGGAAACATACCCGAAAGGATGGAGTCCTCAATCTGGTCCGCAATCTGGAGGTAAATGGGGATGCCGCTTTCAAAATCGATTTTCATGGCCGCCTCCTTAGTTAGTTACTTATGTAATTAACTATAAAGATAACACAGGATTTGTCAAGTAAAATTTCGATACGCCGAAACAAAGGAAAAGCGGGAAGAAGGGCGGCCGGACAAAAGCATAAAAAAGCCCCGCGCGGCGGGGCGGGGGTACTGCCGGCGCCCGTCTGGGCTGCAGGACCATGCCAAGCGTGATGGTGATTAATATTCCGCCAATCACTGTTTTGGCGCGCCCGCCTCTCTAGGGGATCAAAAGGCGGGCGCCGTGCTGATTATAACTTACAACGCTGAATTTATCGATGGGGCATTTAAAAGCATCGCCAAACCACAGCAAAAAAAAAAGCCGCATGACAGCGGCTTTTGGATCGCTTACAGTTCTTTTGCAGCATCAGGATTTCTTCACCGCCCAAAATTTCGCTCTGCATGCTGTCGCTCGCAACGAACCCCAACTGTTCCCGGTAAATTTTGAGCGCACGGTATTGGAGGGATCGACGTTGACTTCGACGAGCCGGATGCCGAATGCGCGCATATCGGCGAACGCGATATTGAGGAGGGATGTGCCGAGGTTCGGGTAAGCCTGCGGATCGATGATGTTGATGCTGTGCAGGAATACTTTGTCCGGATTGTCAAAGTTGCGCATAAAATAAACCGCGCCGAGTATTTCATCGTATTCCACTGCAACATACACGCGCGCATGGCGCAGCATCGCGATCAGGTCGAAAAACGTCGAGCGCGCCGCTGTCGTAGGAAGAATGTTCGATCTGGATGGCTGTTCCACCAAATCAAAATCCCGTTCTTTTTATGAAAATATTCAATCGCCATTTTTTCTCCTCCGGTTTGCGCACAGATTGCACATTAAAAATTCTCTGATACAAAAAAGAATTATACCCAAAAACCTCATATATTGCAAGAGCAGCGTCTTATTCGTCCGCTTTGTCCGGCGGAGGCTCCCTGCAGGGACTGCCGGAATATTCCGCCTCGCAGGGGCTTCCCGGTGCGCTTTAGGGAACGGACGCTTTCGGAAAAACTGAAAGCGTTTTTTCACCGATGATAATATGGTCGAGGAGGGGGAACGAAACAGTGTCCATCGCCAGGGCGGCCTGCCGGGTGAGGGCAATATCCTTGGTTTTGGCTGCGCGCTGCCGCCGGGATGGTTATGCGCAAGCAATATTGTTTCCGCACCCGTGCGTACCACAACCTCCATAATCTGCCGCAATAAGCAGGGACTTCGGTGGCGCTTCCGCGCGCAAATAACTCAGTGTGCCGGATACGGAAGCGGGAATCGAGGCATGATATAGAATTCTTCTTTGTTTTCCCCCGGAACAACAGGCCTGCGTAATCGACCGCGGCCCGACCGAGGGGGCGGATTGTGCCTCGCGGTCTTAAAGCCAGTATTTCCGGGCCAGCTCCGATTGCAGTTTTATCAGCGCCGCCGCATTCACCGATCCCGCTGATTCGCGACAGGTCCGCCGGGTCCGCGTCGAATACGTTCCAAAGGCTTCGAAGCGGGCCAAAAGCTCGTGCGCGCGAGCGCGTTGGTATCGCGGCGGCGGGCAGGGCGTAAAAAGCAGGAGCTCGGAGCGCCTGTGCTCCTCGAAGGAATCGCCCGTGTTTTAAAAACGGTTTTCAGCCGTTCACGATGTCCGTCGTGGATCGAAATACCCCGATCACCTCGCTGGGGAATAGAATCTCTAAAAGTATTAATTCGCCGCGCACCGGTGCGATTCCTTGTCCTGCGGAAAACGCGGTTAAAAAAAAAAAACGGTATATATCCGCCGGGAAATCTGTTATAATATATAATGCTTATTTAGATGCGGCAATGACAGGCAAGGAGAAAAAACCAATGCTCGGTTTTCACTGGCAACCGCGCAGGGATGAAATGACAGAAGCCCTGTGTAAAAATACTTTCCATTGAGAGCGTGAAAGCGCCCCACAGGGAAATATGCCCTATGGAAAGGCGGTTTGACGCGCTCATCAAAACGCTTGGCATTGCAGAGAAGCTCGACTTTGACAGTGTGAAATTTTATTCCCATCTTGGGTATGTGGAATATGGGGATGGGGATGAACTGTTTGGTATTGTGACGCACCTTGACGTAGTGCCTGCGGGAGACGGCTGGACGGTGCCGCCCTTTGCGGGAACGGTAAGGACGGAAGCGTTTATGGCCGCCATCGATGATAAAAGGCCCGGCGGTCGCAGCCCTGTTTGCGCTTTCCGCAATCAGGAAAACTGCATCAGCCTCAATAAACGCGTACGAATTATTTTCGGCTGTGACGAAAGAGAGCGGATGGTCGGATATGGATTTTTTACAAACCAAACGGGGCGAAATCCCCAATATGGCTATTTCGCCGGATGCGGAATTTCCATTATCAATGCCGAGAAGGGGCTGCTGCAGCTTCGGGCGGTAAAAGGCATATCCCGGAGGGGGGAGACGGCCTTACCGTGGAATCCCCTGCAGGCGGGGGTGAGCGCGTGAACGTAGTGCCCGCGTGTACCTGCAAAATTTCAGGCAATACCAAAGCGGTCTGGCAGATGATGGACCTGTTCAATGAAGATTCCCGGTAAAGATCGCCGCGGAGGAAGCCGCGGATGGACTCGTCCTTACGGCGCACGGCGTTTTCCGCCCACGGCTCAAAGCCGGAGGAAGGCAGGAACGCGCTTGCGTTTATGATCCTGTTTTTGAACCGCTGCCGCTGAAAAAGAATGCGGTTTCCGATGCGGTCTACGAGCTTGCGGAATATATCGGTATGCAGACGGACGGAACGCATCTCGGGATCGCCGCGAGCGATGAATCAGGCGCGCTTTCTCTGAACCTCGGGTATTTTTAGAACGACGGGGAAGGCGTGGAAGCGGGGATCGATATTCGTTACCCGATCCATACGGAAAAGAGACGGTGCTTTCTGCGGTCCGCAGCAGGATGAAGGGGCTTTCGATCGAGGAAATGTTCTCGCGTCCGCCGCACTATGTGCCGGAAGATTCTCCGCTTGTGGTGGGGCTCAAACAGGCATATGAGGAAGTAACGGGAGAAAAGCCTATTGCATGACGATGGGCGGCGCGACCTATGCGCGGGCCTTCCGAATTCCGTCGCTTTCGGGGCGCTGTTTCCCGGCCAGCAGGGGACGGAGCATCAGGCTGACGAATATATTGAAATCGATTCGCTGCTGAAAACGGCGGATATCATTGCCAACGCTATTTTAGTGCTGTGCAAATAGAGAATAGACGACAGAGGAAAGTTTTATGGATGAAGTGTTGGACAAAGTGACGAACTAAGGCAAATGTATTGATTTTTTTCAAGAGCAAGGGACGCGGTCATAAAGAGCGCGTCGCTGATCCCGGAAAATGATCCGACAGTGCTCTTTACAACGGCGGGAATGCACCCGCTCGTTCCTTACCTGCTGGGGAAACCCATCCGGCGGGAACGCGGCTCACGGATGTACAAAAGTGTGTGCGCACCGGGGATATCGACGAAGTGGGCGACGAAAGCCATTGTACGTTTTTTGAAATGCTGGGCAACTGGTCCCTTGGCGATTATTTAAAAAAGAGGCAATCTTGAGCTTTGAGTTCCTGACGGATGAGAAATATCTCGGAATCGATAAGGATAAACTGTATTTCAGTTGCTTTGCCGGAGATGAGGACGCTCCGCGCGATAACGGTGGCATATGACACGTGGCGCTCCCCTCGGCGTAGCGGAAGACCATATCTTCTTCCTGCCTAAGGAAAACAACTGGTGGGGACCGGCTGGTATCACGGGACCGTGCGGCCGGATACTGGAGATGTTCATCGACGCACGGGAAAGCCTGCCTGCGGGCGTTGCAGCCCGGCTATGCGGCTGCGGGAAATATCTCGAGATATGGAACGACGTATTCATGGAATATAATAAACAGGCAGACGGGACCTATGTGCCGCTTGAACAGAAAAAAACGGATACGGGCATGGGGCTAGACCGCACGATCGCGATTCTGCAGGGGAAAAGGTTCCGTTTATGAAACGGATGTGTTTGCCCCCATTATTGCCAAGATCGAGAACTGTCGGAAAGAAATACGAAGGCGCGGACGAAGATACGCGGAAAGCGTTCCGTATCGTGGCGGACCATGTGCGCTGCGCGACCTTTCATGATCGGCGACGAACGCGGCATTACCCCTTCCAATGTGGACCAGGGCTATGTGCTGCGCAGGCTCCTGCGCCGGGCGATCCGTTTTCGGGGAAACTGGGGATTGCGGGAGGAAGCCTGCCCGCAATCGCGAAAGTCGTCATCGACAAATACGCGCATGCGTATGAGGAACTGAGGTTCAATGAAAAATAAAATACTGGCGGAGATCGCCAGGAAGAAGAGCGCTTCAGAAGACGATCACGCAGGGCTTGAAGGAGTTTGAAAACGGTGAGCGCCTTGAAGGCGACACCATCGATGGGAAGCGCTCCGGCTGTACGATACGTTCGGGTTCCCGATCGAGTTCACACTTGAGCTGGCTGCGTGAACGCGGCCTCAAGGTGGATAAGGAAGGGTTCGACAAAGCGTTTGAGCATCACCAGGAGCTTTCCATGCAGGGGGCGGAACAGCGCTTCAAGGGCGGCCTGCGGACACCAGTGAGCAAACGGCGCGCCTGCATACGGCGACCCATCTTCTGAATGCGGCGCTGCGCAAGCTGTTAAGCGAAGATATCGTGCAGAAGGGTCTCTAATATCACGGCGGAACGCCTGCGCTTCGATTTCAACTTTCCGCGCGTAAGGATGAACTCGATCAACTGGAAGCGTATGTCAACGAGGCAATCGCCGCGGGGCTTGACGTAATCGAAGAGGAAATGTCTGTTGAAGAAGCGAAACAGCAAGGAGCAATGGGCGTGTTTGACTCCAAATATGGCGATCTTGTGAAGGTATGATACGATCCCCGGTTATTCAAGGAGATTTGCGGCGGCCCTCACGCGAAAAAAAATACGGCGGAGCTTGGGCATTTCAAGATCAAGAAAGAACAGAGCAGCAGCAGCGGGGTACGCAGGATCAAGGCTGTGCTGGATTAATGGCAGGCGGCATATTTTAAAAACAGCAAAAGACCGGCTTCACCGAAATGAACTGCCCCAAAAAGTCAGGCAAGAAATGAATTAAGCAGGCAGGAGGGCTTGCAGTTCAGAACAGCAGGCGGCAAGCCCTTTTAGCTTTTGCCTTGATACGGCGGTTATTACAATAATAGGGATAGACGGGGAGTAGCTCCAATGTAAAATGTTCCCCGGATTCAAGCTCCTGAAAATATAACGATGAGCGTACCAAAGAAGTTTTCTGTCACAGCGCTGTCCAGGCAATTCCATTTACGGTTCGTTCTTCGGCGGACACCCTTCCATAAGTATTCCTTGTTATTACCTGTGCTGGCGCTGCCAACCGCCCGCCCTAAAAAATATAGCTAACAATATCGCCGCTGTCCCAATCGGAATAGGCGGCAAATACAACTTTGCCCGAATTTGCGCCGGTATCGCCCGTCTTCCAAAACCAAAGCCCAGTATGCGTTCTCCGTTCGCAATCGTTGCACCTCGGCGATTAGGTTTTCTTCCACGAAAAATTGATTTAAAAAAGTTATTGACAGATAGAACTTGGGGTGGTAAGCTAGACATAAAAAATACCACGAGTGCAATTTAAATAAACTGAAATTATGGGTGGTCAGATATGAGTGAACTTAACAAGCCTGCCGCAACGCTTAAGGATGTTGCACTTCGTTCTGGTTATGCGTTGAGAACGGTAAAAAAGGTAATGAACGGCGATACGAGCGTCCGGGAGAAAACCTGCGATGCGGTGCTTCAGGCTGCAAAATGAGCTGAATTATAAAAACCGTCTTGCAAGCGCGTTGGCACAGCAAAAAGCATAAAGATCGCCATTGTTTATTCAAAGGTGACAAAACATATTTTCCGGAAATCAAAGAAGGATTTTGGTTGCGGAAGAGTTTAAGGACTTTGGGTTATCGGTAGAAATATCTGAAATTCCCATAAAGGGGTGGAAATACCAGCATCAGGTATTGGAGTCGCTGCGCGGCAGGGGAAGATATCGACGGGATAATCCTGCAGCCGACAAACACAACAAAGCTCAACATTATCCACGAGCTTACCATCAGCGGCAAGCCTGTAATCACATTCGGGGCGGACGCCCCGGCAAGCGACCGTATCTGCTATGTGGGGCCGGACGCATACAGGGCCGGACGCATCGGCGGGCAGCTTCTCGCCAATTACATTGGCAAACAGGGCAAAAGGTTTGCGTAGTGATGCAGACGATCGAGCATATGCAGACAATTTACCGCAAGCACGGTTTCACCGACTACCTCCAGGAGCATTGCCCCAAGATCACTATTTCAGAGCTTTCAATACCGGACGATTCCGATCTTTACGTAGATACCGTTTATAAATTTTTAAAGAAAACGACGATTTTTTCAGGCGTCTTTTGTACGGATGCAAATACCTATTTGATTGGCGAGATGATACGCGAAGCAAAGAAAAAGGAATGCGGCTCGTCGGGTTCGACCTCCTCGGCGGGGGCGGTGAGTTGACGAAACAGGAATATATCGACGTAATCATCGACCAGAAGCCCAAGCTTTTCTCGTATGCGGCCTTGAAACCATGGTTAAATATCTCTATAACAACGAACAGCCGATAAAAAAAGATCATTCATACGGATTTATCAATTCTCACGAGCGAATGCTTTAACGGACAATCTATCTATAAAAAAATACAGCGAGAGTGAAACTTTTCAAACAAAAAATGCACCTCGAGTGCATAAATGAATATAGGGGCGGTACAAATAGGACTGCCCAACAAATTATAAGAAAGGGGAGTATGGCGCAGGACCGACAGCCATAGAAAAAGGAAACATGAGCAGGCAAGGAGCAGAAAGCACATTACAGATCAAAAAAGCGGTTTTAAAAAATGTATGGAGGCAAGGGAATTCACACTGGCGGTTTTATTGCTGGCGATTATCGTATTGCTCTCGGTTACAACAAAGGGATTTTGCCAATCCGGCAAACGTCAGAGTGCTGCTTCTGGGAATGACGTCCGACCTGATTATAGCCGTACCAATGGGCATATCGCTGATTGCGGGAAATATCGACTTCTCTGTCGGCTCCACAATGGGGCTGGCCAGCGTGCTCGGCGGCATGATTATCAACGCAACGGAAACGCGGTGGCGGGGATCGTAGCGGCGCTCCTTATAGGCGCCGTGCTGGGAATTATCAACGCGGTCATGATCTGCCACCTTCATCCACTTGTGGCCACGCTTGGCACATGGATGGCCTATAAGGATTGCAAAAGGTAATTGCAGCAAATGCCATTGCCAATTTCCCACAGGACTTTTCGCGCTCGGCCGCACTGAATTTAATTTCTTTGGAGTGAGCGTACCGATCAGCATCATTTATATGCTCGCGGTGTTCGCTGTGGGAATATTTTGTGCTGAAAAAGGTCAACTTTTTTCACAATGCCTATTTTATTGGCAGTAATAAAGATTCCGCACGCCTTGCGGGCATCAACATCACGAAGTTTACTGGCTGTCTCCTACATGATTACGGGCATCCTGGCGGCCTTTGCGGGAATGGTACTGGTTTCGAGGCTCGGCACCGCAAGCCAGACGATCGGCTCAGGCCTTGAATTCCGTATCGTAGTTGCGCTCCTCGTGGGCGGTCTTTCAATGGACGGAGGCGAAGGATCGATGATCGGGATCGGTATGGGTGTACTGCTGATGCAAATCATAAGCAACGCGCTGGTGCTGACGGGGATCAATCCGAACTATTCGGAGGTTATCATCGGCGCGATTCTGGTACTGTCGGTCGGTATCGACCAAATCAACAAAGCGGCGGCGTGCAAGGCGCACGCATAGGGTGGTGATCTTATGGCAAATGCAATCGAACTGAAAGACATAAAAAAGGGGTTCGCCGGTGTGCAGGCTCTGAAAGGCGTGAGCTTTGCGATTAAAAAAGGGAAGCGTGCATGCGCTTATCGGGGAAAACGGCGCTGGGAAATCAACGCTGATGAAGATACTGTCCGGCGCGCAGCGTGACGGACTCGGGCGAAATATTTGTCGATGGTAAAAAGGCGGACATTGCAAATCCGATCGTGGCGACAGAGCTTGGCATCGGCATCGTATACCAGGAGCTGAACAACTTTATGCACCTGGATGTTGCCAGCAACATACTTTCGCACGGGCTTCCCCAAAAACACGGCATGATTAATTACGACAAAATGTATGCGCAGGCACGGGAAATCCTCGATAACATCGGGCTTACGCATATCAGTGAGAAGGGTACGATGAGCAGCCTGAGTTTGGGAGCGCAGCAGATGTGCGAAATCGCGGGGATCGTTTCCAAAAACGCGGATATTGTAATCCCTTTGACGAGCCGACCTCAACCCTCACGGAAACGGAAACGAAAAAGCTGTTTGAGATCATCGCGGACATCAAGTCCCGCGGGGTTACGGTCATTTTTATATTTCGCACAAGCTGGACGAAGTATTATACCTTGCGGATGAGATCACCGTATTAAAGGATGGGGAGCACGTAACTACCTTTGAAAAAACGCCGCAGACCACTAAGGAAGAGTTGGTGCGGTATATGGTCGGGCGCGACGTGGAATACGATTACAAAGTAGGGACCAGCGAAATCGGAGGAGTGATACTCCGCGCCAGCAAGCTGAATAGGGGGAAATGGTAAGGGATGTCGATCTTGAGCTCCATAAAGGCGAAATACTTGGAATTGCCGGGCTGGAAGGCTTCGGGCAGGACGGAGCTCCTGAAACGCTGTTTGGATGCTGCCGGGCGGAAAGTGGGGGAAATTGAGGTAGAAGGAAAAAAACGCACGATTAAAAAATCCAATGGAAGCAAAAATGCAAAATGGCGTATATCACCAAGGAACGTAAAATACTGGGGCTGTTTCTGGGACTGAGCGTAAACAGCAATATCGTGGCGGCAAGCACGGAGCGATTCAGCAAAAATGGAATAGTGCAATACCAGGACATCAGGAAAATACAGAAAAGGATGTGGATGCGATGTCCATCAAAATCAGTGGCATAAACCAGAACGTGATGGATCTTTCGGGCGGCAATCAGCAAAAGGTGTTGCTGGCAATGTGGATGACCACGAACCCGGATATTATCATGATCGACGAACCGACCCGCGGCGTGGACGGTAGGTGCGAAGGCGAAATCCATGCGCTGCTTCGCAAGATGGCGGTGGACGGCAAGGCAATCATACTGGTGTCGTCGGAAATGTCGGAGCTGCTTGCCTCGTGTGACAAGATCGTATGTATGTTTGAAGGAAAATTACGGGCATACTGGACAATAAGGAAGCCGGCGAGGAATCTATCATGAAGCTGGTATCAGGGCTTTCCTAGGAAGGAGAACTATTTTCCTAAAGATATAAAAATAAGGAGGAAATGATTATGAAACGGAAAGACAATAGGCTTGGCTGCAATGTGTCTTATCATGGCAATGCTGGTCTTGGCGGGCTGTGCAAACGGCGGGACCGCCACATCCAGCGAGTGGTACAGGCGAGAGCGGCGCGGCGGCCAGCGGTGCCGCAAGCGGGGCGGACGAGAATATGCCGTCATCATGAGCCTCAACCAGCTCGAATTCTTTGATGCGCTTAAAGCCGGCGTGAACGACGCGTGTACGGAGACGGGTGCAAAATGGTATTTTGCGGGGCCGCAGGAGGCGCAGCCGGATAAAACGGCGGAAGCGATTGACCAGGCGGTTGCAAAGGGTGTTACGGGTATTATCCACACGGGCAGTTTGAAGAAACCGGCCCTTCGGTAGACGCGGCGATCGCGGCAGGCGTGCCCGTAATTATCGTCAATTCCGACGTCACATCAAATAGGCTTTCCTTCATCGGCTGCGAACCGTATAACAACGGTTACAACATGGGCAAGGGAGCTTGCTGAGCGCGTCGGCGGAAAAGGAACGGTAATCGTTGCAAATTCACTTTCCTCGGACAGAAATCTGCGGAAGACACCAAAACGGTTTGCCTTGCAGCTTTGGCTGAATATCCGGACATCAAGGTGGTAGAAGTGGACGATAAGGCGGATTCAACCATCGCGCCGACGGCGATAGGCACGGCGCTGCAGGCGAACCCCGACGCAGTGGGTATCGTTGGCGTAGATGCGGTATCCGGCGTAGGCGCGGCGACGGCCGTACGCGAGGCGGGGGCTCAGCGGCAAGGTGACAATCGTATGCAGGGACAGGGATGCGGCGACGCTGGAACTAATCAAGAACGGCGAGATTACGGCCTCCTTCGCGCAGAACTCCTATGTGGGAAGGCTACATCGCGACTAAATGGCTACACGACTATGTGAACGGGAACTTCAAAGTCGTGGGAAGATTATCTCGGCGCAGGGATCAATCCTATTCCGCCGAACGTGGATTCCGGTCGATCATCATCACACAGGACAATGTAGAACAGTTTGAAAAGAAATACGAGTACCAGACGACAACTTAACACAAAATTTGTATGAGATGGCGGGCATACGGGAAACGGCCGTATGCCCGCAATGAGGAAACGTTATGAAGGATACCAGAATAGGGCTGCTGCCGCTTTATGTGGAGCTGTACGACAAGACGGTGCCGCAGATGCGCCCGCAGATCGACGAATTCCATAAAAAGTGGCCAGGGCGCTTGAGGGCGCGCAGCTTACCGTGCATACAAGCAGTGTGTGCAGGACAAAAAAAATTTCAAAGCGCGGTACAGGCATTTACCGATGCAGGCGTTGACGCGGTCGTTACGCTGCACCTTGCCTATTCCCCGTCGCTGGAATCGGAGGACGCGCTGAAAAGCGTGGACTGTCCGATCTTGATATTGGATACGACGCCGAGCTATTGTTTCGACCAGTCTACGGACGAAGCACAGATCATGCTCAATCACGGCATACACGGCGTACAGGATATGTGCAATCTTTTTAAAACGCAATAATAAGGTATATTCGGTGTTCGCGGGACATATCGAACATTCGGATGTGATCGCCCGCATCAAAAAAAGCGGCAGATATGGCAAAAGCGGCCAAAAGGTTCAAAACGGCCCGGGTGGGCATCATCGGGGGAACCATTTGAAGGCATGGGAGATTTTTCAGGTGCAGGAACGTGAGATGCGCGACCGTTTGGGAATTGAGGCCGTGCGGTACGACTGGGAGCGGGGGCGAAGCGCATGCAGGAAATATCCCAGGCCCAGATTGACGCAGAATTTGAAGGACAGGCAGGATTTTGAGGTCGATAAAGGCCTTGAAAGGGAAGTTTACGACCGGTCGGCGAGACTGGGCTGGGCGTGCGGGAATGGGTGCGGGACGAAGGGCTGTCGGCATTCACGATCAATTTCCTTGCAACAGCAGGCTCCCGGCCGGGGCTTCCGGTTATGCCGTTTGTGGAGTGCTGCAAAGGCAATGACTGCAGGTGTCGGCTGTATGCTGGGGGAAGGCGACGTGATTACGGCGGGACTGGTGGGCGCGCTGCTCAGTGCGAACCCCTGTGTGACCTTTTCGGAGATGTTCTGCCCGGATTGGAAAACGGTAGCGTATTTATGAGCCACATGGGCGAATTCAATTACAATGTCGCTTCAGGGAAACCATTCCTGACAGAAAAAATTTGAATTTTTTTACGGATGCGGAAAAACCCGACGGTGGCTGGCACCATGAAAGGCGGGGAAAGCGGCCCAGGGAACCTTGCGCCGTTTGAAAACTTGAAGGTTCCTGCTTATCAAAGCGGGAGAAATGATTCGCATCAATGGGGAAAATAAGCTAGGGGAAGCTGTGAACGGTGGTTCAAGCCGGAAGGCGAGCTAGGGAATTTCCTGGAAGAGTACAGTAAAAACGGCGGCACGCACCATAACGTGATCGCATATGGTGAAACAGCGGAGGCCCTGGATATTTTGCGGAATACTGCGGAATAGAGAGACGATCATACTGTAAAGAGAAAGTGAGCGTCTTGGCTTAAAACTGGGGATCGGAAATGCCTGTCGTGGGTCGATATCAGGACGACAGGGCAAAGCCATAGCGGTTTCCGGGGATGGGAGAATTTCTCGTAAAGGGCAGCGGTTGTATGCGCTTCTTGGGGAAGGAGGCAAGTGGAACAGGACGCGGACGAATGGATTCGGGCGAGCGCCTTTGGTGAAGGAATGCGTTCGTGCCATTGGAGAAGCTGGGTGAGGCAAATCTCCTTTCCACGCAGGGCAGCAGCACAGTCGCTGTGGATGAGCGGTTTCGTCCGCTTGGCGAAAGCGGACGTGGATGGACGGGCGTGCGCAGGAAGAAACGAAACGGCTGAAAATCAGCTTGGAGGCGTATTTCTACCAGACAACCGGTTGGAAGCTGAACTCTGCATTTGATGCCGCAAAAGGTGCCGCGTATGAAAAAAGAGGGATATGTCGGCGAAAGGTATCTGACGACCCTCGAATATGTGAATTGGTTCCTTACCGGGGCAGTGCCGATCCAACGAACGCTGCGATGCGCCAGTTGTTCAACATCCGAAAAACGATTGGGACGACACCATTTTGCAGGTGGGGCATACGGCGGAGCGAGTTGCCGGAAATACTTCCGGGCGCCTTCCTCGGTGGGCTACGGCGCGGGGCTGCACCGGAAGAAATAGGACTTTACGCCTGTTTATAATGGGGGCATGGTCAATACTGTGCGTCGATCGGCGGGCGCGACCAGCGCCGGGGGATATCTGCTTTCCACTGGGACCACATGGGTCGTGATGGGCATCACGCGCAGGCCCCTTTTACGGACACCTTTATTGCGCCGGGTATACATCCCATAAAGGGACTGTATGAAGCTCGATTGCGTCGCTGGCGTGCTCGGGCGCGTCGTTGCAATGGTACAAAAACCGCTTCCTAAAATGAGGGGTTTCGATGCGGTTAACCGGGGTGTGGAGGAGGTTACGCGGAGCAAAACGACCTGTTCTTTTATCCCTACCTTGCCGGGGGCAATTATCCTGTTTGGCAGCCAGCAGCGAAAAAGGAACGTTTACCGGTTTTGACCTTTCAAACGGAAGTTTGATTTCGGGCAAAAGCGATCATGGAAGAGTCTCGTTTGGGGTTAAAACGGACGCTTGCCGATTTTGAGCGGAACGGCTGTCCGGTACGCAGCCTTAAAATCATGGGGCTGCCAAAGAGCGGCATATGGAAAAAGGATCGTGCCGCTGTAACGGATATTCCCATCAGGCAGATGGCGAGCCGGACACCTGTGCGCTTGGGGCGGCGATGATTGCCGCGGTGGGCGCAGAGTTTCTACCGGATTATAAAACGGCGGCCGGGCAATGGTGCGTACGGACAGGTGGAACCGGCTGCCGCGGAAGAAGCCGCGTACTATGACGGAAAATATAACAGGTATATGAAAATGTGGGACTGCATCGAGCGTTTTTTTACCGGTAGGGAGGATTGAATGGGCTACGATTATTTTGAAAAACTGCGCTGGATAAGGCGTTTTACGGAGAAAAGACTTCTCCCGCGCCTGCCACGGGCAGTGTTTGACACATACGCACGTCAATCTATGGGGAGCATGTAAAAACGTTCGAAGGAGCGCATCATGGTTGACTGGGCGTTCCAATGCGGCTATGTGATGAGGCGCAGGACGCGCGGTATTATTTCGATACGATGTTCCCGGGAATCCAAATATGAGATCAATGCTTTTGCATTTCCGATCAGGGAGGCGGATATTGAAGCGTCAAACGAATATATTGCGCAGTGTGTCCGCACACAGGCAGTACGCAGCGGTTTTATGTGTATCAAGCCGGAATACAGCGTGGGTATGTGGAGAAATGCTGGAAGCACAATTTTTCCGGCGTGAAACCCTATCCGAGATATGGTGTCTGGAAAAAAGGCGCTGAAGTCGGCATTTTCGATTTTATGACGCGCGGTCAATTGCATTGGCGGAAAAGCTTGGAATGTTGGTGATGATGCACCTGCCGCGTAGGAGCCGTATGCCGGACGACCGCAACGTGTCGCAAAACGGAAGGGAGATATGAACGAATTTCCAAAGCTTAAATTGTGTATCGCGCATTTTGGACGCTGTTTTACGCCTTATCATTTCAGCCAGGCAATCGAAAAAATGGGTGAAGATATCCATTGGCCGTATTTTGATACGGCGGCGGTGCTCAATCCAGAGGTCTATGAGCTTGCGCTCAACACTGTCCCCGAACGTATCCTCTTTGGGACGGACGAAACCGATCTTCCTATGGCACATGGACAAAACGGTTACCAAAACCTTGCACGCGAAGTTTTGCGTGGAACACGCATAGCGAAGGCAGGAAAACAGAGGCGGGATATACGTTTTACGTGTACGAACAGGTAAACAATATCCTGGATACTATCGACAAGCTGGGGCTTGGCGGAGGTGGCCGGACAGATATTCGGCGGGAACGCAAAGAGCTCCTCGGCAAGTGAAAGGAGAGAAAAAGGTGCTTGAACAGGAAGCTAGCGTACGCAATTATGGATGCCGCATCCGGCGCTATAGTCAAAATGGCGTTGAGATGGCGTCGCTGGAAAACAACAGGATAAAGCTGGTGATTGCGCTCGGAAAGGGCGCGGACATCGTGGAGATACTGCATAAGGAAAAGGGATATCGACTGCATGTGGCATTCTTTCAACGGTTTCGCGGCCGCAGGGATATCCGAAAACGAAGGCGGTGGAGGGAGGAAGCTTTATCGATGCCTATGCGGGAGAGGCTGGCAGGAGCTTTCCCGACCTACGGCGCTCCCACAGATTATTATTACGGGAGCACAGATTGGCACCCACGGAGGCATGCATTTATCCATGGGAGTGCAGCGTACTGGAAGACAGCGTACGGATAGTCAGCGTTGCCTGCACGGCGGAAATGATGCGCTCGCCGTTTTGCTTGGAAAAGATTTTTTCGCTGGAGATAGATTCCTATGGATTTTCGATCAGCCAAAAGCGTGACTAACACTGGGTCGCTGCCGCTCAATTTGTGGGGACATCATCCAGCCTTCCGGGTTCCGTCATCGAAAAGGGTTACGATCGAGCTTGCAGGGACGCCGGAAGTAAGCGTGCCGCAGGGGACGATCGGCGAAAACTGCCCGTTCGACAGGGCAGTGAGCGGAAATGGCCCCTGCTTTTACCGAAAAACGGGAAGCCGGTGGATGTGAGCAAGGTGTCTGGCATGCAGGAAAGGTATATTTCGAGTGCGTAGCAGGCGGGCTTGTCGAAGGCGAATATAGGATATTTAATCCGCAGAAAAATATCGGAGTCCATATGAACTGGGATAAAGAAATTTTTCCTTATTTATGGATATGGGGAATGTACGGCGGATATGAAAGCGCGCCGTGGTTCGGCAGGGCATATACCCTTGCGGTAGAGTTGTGGTCCAGCCTGCCCGGGGATTTCAAGGCTGCGCAGGAAACCGGGCAGACGCTCGTGATCGGTGCGGGAGAGCGCAGGGAAACACAGGTCCGATTCTCCTATTACAGCAAATAAGGCTTGCGGAAACGGAGGCATGGGAAGGAGCAAACGGCCCTTCGGTTTCGTTTGTTTTTAAAAACAGGGAAAACAGCGGATAAAAATCCGGGGGCTATATGGTCTGCATAGGTAAAAAGCGCGCCCCGAAAAGGCCGTGCTTTTTATGTTGCCCTAAATCCGCCTTTTATTGCACGGAATGGATATTGTCGAGCGGCCAAATCACATACGTCGCATGCCCGACGATCTCGGAGCGGGCAATAGGTCCGATGTAGGCCGTGCGGCTGTCAAGGGAATGCGCGCGGTTGTCCCCATCACAAAGACGGTATCCTCGGGGACTGTTACAGGGGCCATATCGATGTATGGCTCGGCGCTGTTGATATACGGTTCGGATAAAGGCCCGCCGTTCACATAAACGGTGCTGTCTTTACCCACGGTTTCACCCGGCAGGCAATCACGCGCTTCACATAGGTTCCGCTCATATTGGGGTAGTGGACGATGATGATATCGCATGTTCCGGCAGCCCAAAACCAGCGGCTGACCTTTTCCACCGCTAGCTTCTCATCCGACTGGAGGGTGGGAGCATGGATTCGCCATCCACCACAATGATTTCAAAAGAAGGTGCGCACAATAAAGGCAATCGCCACAGCCGCGATGATGCAAATCACCAGCCCAGATTGCGCGTGATTTGTCTCCAGCTTTCCTCGCCGGATGCAGCTTCTTTTTACGTTTGCGTCAGAGTTAAATCGCATAGGTCTGAGGTCGTCGTCAAAGGGGCTCGGAATTCTGATATAAGGATCCCTGCGCCTTGTTGGAATTAAAGGAGGCTCAGGAAGCTTCCTCATAAAATTCCTCCGGCTCCTTTCAAATAAGGCTCCGGGTCAGATCATCCTCTAAGGACCTTAAAGGCTCCGGGTCAAATGGGCACTTAGGGGTTCCTCAAGTTCATCTTCATATTGTGTATGCGCATGATGCTGGAAAACGTGGCGGCCGAAGTTCCGGCGGCAAGCGCGTCGGAATCGGATTTGTATTCATGCGGCTCCCCGTAAGGAGCGTTCAGCCTGCGCCCGTATTTTTTCGCGGGCTCTTCATGCGCAGAATATTCCGCGCTGGCCCACGCGGCGCGGCCCGTTATAGTCCCTGTTATTGCTCATCTATTAAAACCTTTTTCATCCGTTTTATAAATGCCGCGTAATCGAGCATCACAATATGCCCGCAGCCGAGGCATTTTAATTTGACTATCGGCGCCGGTCCGCAAAAACCTGCCATTTATCGCTTCCGCAAGGATGCTTTTTTTGCATGACGACAATGTCGCCACAGGAAAACCCTTTTCCGCCATTTTGCCATACCGGTCCGTTAAATTCTTAATTCAATCTATTATACTATATGGCGGGGAAACTTTTTCGGCGGGGCCTAAAATGAGACTTGTACAACCCTCAGCCAAGGGATATAATGATAAACAGACGGTTAATGTTATCAATTCACAGGAGGTGAGAAATACGTGGACGCAGACCCTAAACGAACGAACTTAAAATATACGGACAGCGGATGCGTACGGTATTTCTACGCCATTGACCCGTTGCCTGCTTTTGAAAGTAGGTGAAGCATTTGATTAGAATTTTCAGTTCTGCGGAAAACAATAATTTTAAAAGAGATCGACAAAATAGAGCCGGGCGCATGGATTCATCTTCTCGACCCTACGGGAAGAGCTTGTACATGTGCGGGATACTCTGCACATTGAGGATGAATTTATTCGCGCGGCGCTGGATGAAGAGGAAACGGTGCGTATCGACGCGGAGGACGACCAGACGCTCGTTCTGGTGGATATTCCGATCGTCAGTGCGGAACGCAATTCTTTTATGTATACCACGCTCCCGATGGGCATCATCATCACGGCGGACAATATCGTCACGGTTTGTCTGGAAGAAACCTCGATCCTTGAGGATTTCTGGAATAAAAATGTGAGAGGCGGGTTTGATACCTGTAAAAAGACGCGCTTCCTGCTCCAGATTTTATATAAAAACGCCGGAAAAATACCTGCAATATCTAAGGCAGATCGATAAGGCTTCCACACAGGTGGAAAATGCGTTGCATAAATCCATGAAAAAACAGCGAGCTCATCCAAATGCTGAGGCTGGAAAAATCACTGGTCTATTTTTTCGACGTCCCTTAAGTCCAACGAGATCGTGCTGGAGAAGATGCTGAAATCGAAGGTGATCCAGCGGTATCCTGACGATCTTGACCTGCTCGAGGATGTCATCATCGAAAATAAGCAGGCCATCGAGATGGGGACCATTTACCGGGATATCCTCGGGAACGATGGACGCGCGTTTGCAAGCGTGATCTCGAACAACCTGAATATCGTCTGAAGATATTGACCTCCCTGACGATTATCCTCGCCATTCCACCGTGTTTGCGAGCTTGTGGGGGGAATGAACGTGGGCGGCATCCCGTTTGCGGGGCAATCCGCTCGGTTTTTTGTGGGTGACGGTGATTGCCCTTGGCAGCACGGGCATCGCGGTTTGGTTCCTGTGGAAAAAGAAAAATGTTCTAGCCAAGCTGCGCAGCCGCGAAGACTCCCGGCTGCATTTTTTACCTGGAAAACAGCTATGCACAGCGGATGCGGCAGACTGAAAGGCGGGAAATGGAAAGCCTGCTTGAAAAAACGGCCCTGGATGGTAAAATGGAAAAATAAAAACAATTGAGAAAATTGTGAAATAAAGGAAGTATCCAATTTTATGACAGAGAAAAATTGTGATCAATGGCGGGGTACCGCTGAAAGGCACGATCGAAGTGACAGGTGCCAAAAACGCGGCGGCCAGCGATTCTGCCTGCCACGATTCTTGCACGCGGGATCTGTGTGATCGAGAATCTTCCGAATATTGCGGACGTACTGATTATCAAGCGCATTCTGGCGGAGATCGGTGCGGAAGTGGAATTTGAAAACGGAACCATGACGGTGGATACCACCAATATCAATACCAGCAAGGTGACGATGAATCGTCAGAAAGATGCGTGCCTCCTACTATTTGCTGGGCGCTGCTTTCGCGTTTTAACGATGCGGAGATCAACCTGCGGGCGGTGGCTGTACGATCGGCGAACGCCCGATCGATCTTCATATCAAGGGCATGCAGGCGCTGGGTGCGAACGTCAAAACGGAGTATGGGCGGGTTATCGCGAATGCGCCGGACGGCCTTCGCGGCTGTGATATCTATATGGATAAAGTTTCCGTAGGCGCTACCATTAATGTAATGCTCGCCTGGTGTGCGCGGAAGGGCAGACGTCCATTATCAACGCGGCAAAAGAGCCGCACGTTGTAGATGTAGCCACTTCCTGGTATGTATGGGCGCAAAGATTAAGGGCGCGGGTACGGACGTGATCCGCATCACCGGGGGTGGAAAAACTGCATGGATGCAATTATTCGATTATCCCCGACCAAATCGAAACGGGAACCTTCATGCGATTGCGGCGGCGGCCACGCGCGGCGACGTAACGATCAAGAATGTGATCCCTACGCATATGGAGGCACTACGGCCAAATTGAAGAAATGGGCGTTACCATTCAGGAGGGGGCGGGATTTCATCCGTGTTACCTGTGATAAACGTCCGAAGGCGGTCAAGATCAAACGATGCCTATCTTGGTTCCGACGGACCTGCAGCAGCCGACAACAGTGCTTCTTTCCACCAAAGGCACCAACATGATTACAGAAACGATTTTTGAGTCGCGTTTCAAAGCATATTAAAGAAATCCGCCGTAGGGCGCGCAGATCACGACAGAAGACCGCGTTGCAGTAGTGGAGGGGCGTAGATCGTCTTACTGGCGCCTCGGTCAGCGCTTCCTGACCTGCGGGCGGGCGCAGCCTGATCGTAGCCGGCCTGATGGCCGACGGAACGACAGAAACCAGAATGTAAAGTATATCGACCACTGGATGGCGACCATATTGGACAAGATGCGCTAAAGCTCAGGGGATATCCGGCGGGAGGAAGTCGTGCACAGAGGGATGACGACCTGTATTGAGCGGTATTTTGGAAACCTGGGGGCGCCTGTGCTTCAGTTCTTTTGTTTAGAAAATGTTTTATGAAATCATAAGGCATATGTTATAATATCGGTACTATAAATTGATATGAGGAGGATATTTTTTGACGACCCTTTAATATGGCAGCTTCTTTTGCAGGTGGTTTTGATTGCGATCAATGCCTTTTTGTTTGACCGAGATTGCGGTGATTTCTCTCAACGCGAATAAAGTCCGCCATATGGCGGAGGAAGGAGATAAGAAAACAAAACAGATGCTGAAGATGGTGGGAGGTGCCCGCGGGGTTTCTGTCCACGATACAGATTGGCATCGCTGGCCGGCTTTCTTTGGAAAGCGCGTTTGCGGCGAATAATTTCGCCAGTAAGCTCACCAGTGAAGACGGTTCATGCAGGAGTCGCGATTTCTCCGGATACGCTCAACACCATTGCGGTCATTCTGATTACACTGATCTTTCGTATTTCACGCTGGTGTTCAAGGGGAACTGGTTTAAACGTATTGCCATGCAAAAGCCGGATAAGGTGGCGGGCTTCCGCAGGGTTGGCTACCGCCCTTCCATTGTCATGAAACCGATCATGGTTGCTTTCCGCCTCTACAAACGGAGTCTGCGTCTTCGCGCATGAACCCGAATGAGGAGGAAGAAGCCGTCACTGAAGAAGAGATTCGTCTGATGGTAGATATTGGGGAAAAGGGAGCGATTGAGGCCGCGGAAAGGAGAGATGATCGAAAACATCTTTTGGGTTTAACAATACCACGGCCAAAGATGTTATGATGCACCGTACCAATGTAACGGCGATCTGGAAAACGATCCGCCGGAAGAAATGAGTTGAAAGATGATCCGCGAAAAGCGGGATTATCCCGCTTTCCGGTTTACGATGAAGATATCGACGATAGTGTCGGTATCCTTTCCACGCGGGCCTATTTGCTCAATGAAAAAAAGCGAGCATATGGAAGAAGTATCTATCCGACTTATTTGTGCGTGCCCAGATCA
>VOFB01004459.1_pt1 | contig 42111 bp, 34 predicted proteins | sample 5384141 | NCBI WGS metagenome assembly VOFB01 (sample SAMN12384721, study PRJNA508395) | human gut metagenome | isolation source: healthy gut A | host: Homo sapiens
AGAAACGAACTGAAAATTGACGAAAGTCTTTTGAAAGAAATGCCGACACAGAATCAAGTAATTCCTGCCGATGCAAAACGTGATTTGATTATTGCTTTAATCACTTTAAAATATACGCAATCCAACTCTGTATGTTATGCTAAAGACGGACAGGCTATCGGCATTGGCGCCGGACAGCAGTCACGTATTCATTGCACACGTCTCGCCGGAAATAAAGCAGACATCTGGTATCTACGCCAACATCCGAAAGTGATGAACCTGCCTTGGATTGAAAAAATCCGTCGTGCAGACCGTGACAATACGATTGATATATACATATCAGAAGATTATGATGATGTATTAGCAGACGGCATATGGCAACAGTTTTTCACTGAAAAACCGGAAGTACTGACTCGCGAAGAAAAACGTGCATGGTTGAACACAATGACAGGAGTATCTTTGGGTTCAGACGCTTTCTTCCCCTTTGGAGATAACATCGAACGAGCACATAAGAGCGGCGTCAGCTACATAGCACAGCCGGGTGGTTCTGTACGCGACGACCATGTTATCAGCACTTGCGACAAATATAATATGGCAATGGCATTTACAGGAATTCGTTTATTCCACCATTAAAAAACATAGTTAATAAATAAGGGGCTGCTTTTTGAGGCAGCCCCTTATTTATTAACTTATTATCAAAACAGATTAATACAATTCACTTCCATCTACATTACCCGGAATAGTAGAGTCAAACCAAGATAAATCTGTCTTGTTTGTTACCCATTTATTGTAATTCTTATAAGCTTTTACCACTGATGATTTTTCTTTCGGATATCTCCATGCCGCTTCATCTGCAGAAGTTCGTGGAAAATCCAATGCCCAACAATACATATCTTTCATTCGGAAATAAATACCTTTCGATACATCCGAACAATCTTTCCCGTTTCCCAACAAATTCATATCCATTTTTGATGTCGGAGCAAAATCCGTTAAATGAATCTCATGCGAACGCTTATTGACAAATATAAACGGATTAAACTTCATCATAGAAACATTACTAGTTACTGCTTTTAATGGGATAGTCACAACCAACTCTTCTGCCGAAACAAAAGAAGAGCCTTTTTCTGTATTGATAAAACCTGTTTCACCACCAGCAAAAGGTTTACTTATATCTTCCCAAATAATGAAAGTAGCGTTTGAGTCTCCACTTTCTAAAATAGCTCCCTCTACTTCTGCTACATCAATATCATTCGAAGCCAACGGTAGTTCTATCCCAAAACCAATTTTTGTATAACTTGCCGCACCCTTAGCAATCGGTCTAAACCGCATTTGGATACCGTTAATTTTATTATCCACATTTTTATAGACACTATATGTATAGTTCACTACAAAGTCATTTAAATCATAATCACCGGGATTAGGCCATTGATCTTCGAAAGCTAACGTACCATGAATTGATTCAGCCACAGTCACATCTTCATCAACTGGAATATCTTCACCCGGCCTAATAGCTTTTTCAGGAGTAGCCGTTACCTTTACCATTACATCATTGAAATCATAATCAGCCTTCCTGTCTCCAAAAGGACGGATATCAAAACCTGTCACACAACAATTATAGCCGTCCAATTCACGAGTTACTGCTTGAGTTTTGCCCCATGTATTCAATTCTGGAGTAGAGTAATACATTCCATTCACATCCCCATTAACGGCAGGACTCATCGTATTCTTAAAACTATATGCAAGTTTATCTGTTATAGCAGTACCGTCTTTCTTAAATCCGGCACGCGCAACGGCAAACCCGATTCGTGTACCATTTGGAAAAACCTTACTATATTTCGAGCCATCCCAATAAAGCAACTGAACTTTTAAGCCTGACGGACATTGCAACTGATTTGTATTAGGCAGTAACATAGTCATGTGAAGTTTATAAACATCACTTTTTAAATCTCCCTCTTTATAATTATAATACAGCAATGAATTATAAACAGTTTGATTATCCACACAGAAACCACCGTCTCCAACATAAGTCACCCAAACCTGAGCTCCGTCCTCATCAACAATTCTCAAATCAGAATTCTTTGATAAATCCGCTGTCTGAACATTCTTTTTTTCCGGATACCAACTATCAATCTTATTAATCAATGCCGGAGAAAGTTGTTCTTTTGACACCAACGAGCAACCTCCCTGAACAGGTATACCATTCTCATTCACTTCGTCATTTTTATAAGGAATAAATAATTGATAAAGGCCGCTGATTGGACCAAAAATCTGTGGAATTTCATCTGCAGCAGCACGAGTCACAGTAGCAGCCTGCGGGAAAGCAACTCCACGAAAATTTAATGAGCTAACATTCCGTACATCCACTTCCTGCACCTGCCCATATCCTGCAGTAAGTGGAGCAACAAAGACTTTAGAAAGATTATTGGCGACGACTACATCCGCATTCAATTTACCGGAAGCATCTGTATATCCAACAAAAATAGGTTCGACAGAGATAATTCCTTCTCCCGTGTAAGGTTGACTTGCAAATATCCCCATTTTTACACCTTTCTGTGTTTTTCCTTCTCCGTCAGTAGCAGTAATAGATATGCTCCTCTCTGTTTTTAGAAAAAATCTGTAGATAAACCAAGTTCTGCATTTTCCATATCTTCCTCATTCTGAATAGATAAGTTTTTTTCTTCTATACATGAAGCGAAAATCAGACTGATGATTCCAAAAGAAAAATACTTTAAATTTCTCATATTCATATAATGTTTGTTTTGATCGACCCAAAGATAGCTATTTTAAATAAAAGTATCAAAAAACATAGTTATTTTATCCCCACTTATGATGAGAATGAGACTATTATTCCATTATTAATAGGGATTTTCTATTTCTACAAGGTACCCTATCTTTGCAGCATCACATTAAAAAAATATCAAAGATGAATAAAATTGGAGTATTTTATGGTTCCACAACCGGAACAACCGAAGACGTCGCCCGTCGAATTGCAGAGAAACTAAATGTTTCTTCCGCACATATTTTTGAAGTATCTAAACTTACAGAGGCTTTAGTCAATGAGTATGATGTACTTGTGCTAGGCAGCTCTACTTGGGGAGCCGGCGAACTGCAAGACGATTGGTATGACGGAGTAAATGTTTTAAAGAAATGCGATTTGTCTCATAAATATGTAGCCTTGTTCGGTTGCGGTGATTCCGACTCATATAGCGATACATTCTGCGATGCCATCGGGATTATTTATGAAGACCTGAAAGACACGCATTGCAAATTCTGCGGAGCAGTAGATACGGCCGGATACACATTCGATTCTTCCATAGCGGTCGTAGACGGCAAATTTGTCGGACTTCCAATTGATGAAGTCAACGAAGACAATCAGACAGAGGAACGTATCAGTGCATGGGCTGAACAAGTAAAACAAGAAATAAGCTAACCTTTACCTTAATATAAACAATTGTTTGCATCATGGCTACCAAAAGAATCATTCCCGGTGAAATCCGGATTTTCCTCAATCATATTTATGAGTTTAAGAAAGGTATACGTAACATGGTACTTTATACAATGAGTAAAGAACATGAAGACTTTGCCGTGCGCCGGTTGAAGAACCAAAACATCAGCTATATGATACAGGAGATAAGTACTAATAAAATCAACCTGTTTTTTGGTAAACCCGAATGTATGGAAGCTATGCGACATATTATCACTCGTCCTTTAAATCAATTGACAGCTGAAGAAGATTTCATTTTAGGAACAATGCTGGGATATGATCTTTGCCAGCAATGCAAACGCTATTGCAACAAAAAAAGAGGTATTAAGATTGCTGTTTAAAAGATAACTTTGGCTTTGTAAGCTTTGTTTGTATGTAGTTTGTACCGAGCAGAATCGTTTCTAAAAAGACAGATAATCGGAGAAACGTTTTCCAATGGAAACTTGTTATACCAAGAAACGGAACAATTACATGCTCATGAAGTCCTTCACATGATGGAAGGCAACAGTTATTCGGAATCATCATTAAAAGAGGCAATCATCCAGAAATTCGGTGAGCATCAACATTTCTATACTTGCTCGGCAGAAGATATGGATGCGGATAAATTGATAGAGTTTCTGAAAGCGATATCTGCGGATGCACTAAAACTCTGCGACTTCTCTTCCTTCAGATTCTTCGCCCGTTCAATCATGGCAACAGTTCCACCTACATTTTCAATATGCATATCCTCATCAAAAGCCTGAGGAGCACGAAAACCGGAAGAATAACTCAAACGCAAGTTGATATTCTGCGTAGGATTAAAGCGCAAATTGGCACGTGGGCTAAAAATGATATTATCTACCATATTATGTTTATCGAGACGTCCTCCGACCAAAATACTCCAGCGTTCATTCTTCCACTCATTTTGCAGGAAGGCGCTGTAAATATTCACTGTCTGATCCGTATGACGATCGTATCCCCACATATTATCTTTCAGCCGGTCACGGTTGTATTCAAGTCCCGCAGTGAGATCGGAAGGCATGAAAAGACATTTATCAAACGTATGTACGTATTGGGCACCCCCCATAGCAATAAGGTCTGTTGTCTTTCCGTATGCTTTGAGAGGGTCATTCCCGGGACCGTAATAACTGTCACGGTCTGTATTGGCAGCCGACGCGAAGATACTCAGACGATTCTTTTCATTTGGTGAGAAATAATCATATTTCAAACTCCCGCCGTCTATCGAATGTTGTAACTGCTCCGCAATATGGGCTTCGTGAGGTGGACGGTCCAACATATCCCCACCCCGGCGAAACTCCTGCATATGGTGATATTCGAATGTCAACTTTGAATATGTACTTGTCTTCAGATAAGAACGGAAACCGACTGTTTGATTCTTCAATTCAGGAAGTTCTGTAAATCCGTCGCCGTCATAGTCATATCCGGACCGATGACGGTTTTGTCCGAAAATATACAATCCCGCACGATGATCGTCAGTCACCAAAGAAGCATTCAACGATGTGTTATTATCAAACGAGGAACTTCCTCCGACAGAAGTAATGGTATGCGACAACTGACCGGAGTTACGTAAAGGTTCCTTCGTAATGATATTAATTGTTCCAGCAATGGCTGAAGAGCCGAACAAGGCTGATCCTCCCCCGCGCATGACCTCTACACGCTCAATCATACTGGCAGGAATCTGCTCCAACCCGTATACTCCCGAAAGAGCGCTGAACACAGGACGCGAATCAATCAATATCTGCGTATAAGGCCCGTCCAAACCATTGATACGGACTTGCTGGAAACCACAATTCTGGCAGTTTGTTTCTACACGGACACCGGGTTGGAAGTTCAATCCCTGCGACAGAGTTGAAGAATTAGTCGTTTCAAAAAGTTTCAAATCAACAACATTGACCAAAGTCGGAGCCAGACGCCGAGTCGTTTCACTGCGATTGGCAGAAACCACCACTCCGTCTAAAGCGATCGCATCTTCTTCTATTTCAAAATCTTCCTCTAATGTCTTTCCTCTCTTCAGGGTAACGTTGCGAGTAAGTGTTTTATAGCCAACTGAACTCACTTCGAGAACAAAGCTACCTTCCGGAAGGTTCTTCAGAAAATAATGTCCGGTTGCATCAGTCACAGTTCCTATCGTAGTGCCTTTCAGTGCGACTGTAATATAAGGCAAATGTTCTTTCGTCTTTTTATCCAATACATGACCGATAATATTTGCATCAGATTTTTTCAGCTCAGGGTAATCCGGATTCTCAGCGAATGCGGCCGATAAGACACAGCATAGGCTGACCAGGACTAATAGATATTTCTTCATTGTCGTTAGTCTTTTAATCGTTTAAATTCAGAAAGTAATAAAGGAAACGGAAACAATAATAAGTACTGTTTCTAAAAATAAATAGCAATTTCGATAAATGTAGACTAAGGGACAGGAGGTGCCCTAAGAGAGACAACACCCGGACAAGACCGGCAATAACACGCACCTTGCGGACGAATAAGAAGAATACATAATAATGATAAAACGGAAACAACAAATATAGGTAATAACCCGCTATCTGTCACCAACACTTGGTTCAATAGATGAAGTAACTGAAACTCGACTGTCGTGTGATTGTGTTCGGTGCCCTTCTTAAAAGGATGTGAGTGGACAATTGTAACCCCGTTTACTACATGAGAGTGAGTAAACAAAGTAATCCCTGCCATGTACGAAATAAATAGTACAGGCAGAAAAAACTTTATTATATTCCGATACAGTTGTCTCATTCGTTAGTTTTGTGTAACAAAAACAATAGCGTTTTCTGCGAAACAAAGATAGGGATTGTTTTATATCCGAACAATCCCCATTTATGACGATTTCAGAGCTTAAAAGAATTATTAAACCATTATTAATAGCTAATCTTTACTCCCGCAAAAAAACTTCTCGGCAGTGACGGGCCGTAAATATAACCAGAGTCACGATCTGCACCTTTATCAAAGTCATCCTGATAAGCATTGAAGATATTCTGTATGCCAGCATTTATCTGGAGATTCATTGATTTATAAAGTTTAAAATCATAAGCCGCCTTTAAACCTATATCAAAGAAATCTTTTGTATTCACCGTAATCGGGTTCTCAAGGAATCCGGGGACTGGCTCGTGAGGAACCAGCATTGAACCGGTATATGTACCCGAAAGCGCAATGGATAACGGCTTTATCGGTGTATAGGTTGCTGTGAAATAGCCATAAGTGTTAGGTGTGCGCATCATTTTCTTTACTGCCGGTGCGTCCTTATTCCACGTATGCGGTTCACTGTAATGACTCTGTTGCAGAGTTACCCCTGCCTGAATCTGGAATTTATTCAGATAAGCCATTTTTCCCTCCAATGTAAGTCCCATTACCCGAGCTCCCGGTGCATTATGACGTGTACGTATCAGAACTCCGTCTACAACTTCGCCGTCGGTAAGAGCAAAGACATCTGATAATTTAGTATAGAATCCTTCAATCAGGAAGTTTATCTGAAAAGCGCCAAAACGCCGATAAACATCCGCAGAAGCACTCAAACTCTGAGATCTTTCTTCTTTCAGATTATCAGCAAGTTCAATCATTGCTACTTTACCACCTACATTTTCTACGTGCAAATCCTCATCAAAAGCCTGGGGAGCTCGGAAACCGGATGAATAACTCAAACGAAGATTGATATCCTTGGTCGGATTGAACCGCAGATTGGCACGGGGACTGAAAATGAGATGATCTATCAGGTTATGTTTATCAAAACGACCTCCGAGCAAAAATCCCCAACGATCATTCTTCCATTCGTTTTGTACGAAAGCACTACCGATATTTACTTTCTGATCTACCGTACGGTTGTATCCCCACATATTGTCTTCCAGTTTGTCCTGATTAAATTCCACTCCGGCAGTAAAATCAGAAGGCATGAAAATACATTTACCAAAGCTGTAAACATATTGTGAGCCTGCCATCCAATTTAGGTCAGTAGTGTTTCCGTAAGCATTCGGGTCCTGCCCACCTCCATAATAGCTGTCGCGATTGATATGTTGCGCAGATGCGAATACATTGAAACGGTGTTTCTCGTCAGGCGAGAAATAATCGAACTTCATACCACCACCATTGATAGAATGCTCTGTCTGCTCAGCCACATTCGCTTCATGAGGCGGACGGTTGAGCATATCTCCTCCTCTACGGAATTCTTCCATGTGATGATATTCGAAAGTCAATTTGGAATAAGTAGTTGTCTTCAGGAAAGAACGGAAACCGACCGTTTGCCCGTGTATCTTCGGTATTTCCGAATATCCATCTCCGTCATGGTCATACGCCGACCGATGACGGTTCTGACCGAAGATATATAAACCTGCACGCTGGTCATCCGTCACCAGTGAGGCATTCAATGCTGTACTGTTATCAAAAGCGTCACCGTCGCCAATCCCAGTAATAGTATGCGACAACATACCCGAATTACGAATCGGCTCCTTCGTGATGATATTGATTGTACCTGCAATAGCAGACGAACCGAACAACGCCGAACCACCTCCGCGCATCACTTCCACACGTTCAATCATGCTGGCAGGAATCTGTTCGATGCCATATACTCCGGAAAGTGCACTGAAGATAGGACGAGAATCCAGCAGGATTTGTGTATAAGGACCGTCCAGTCCATTGATACGTACCTGCTGGAAGCCACAGTTCTGACAATTGGATTCTACGCGAACTCCCGGCTGAAAATTCAGTCCTTGTGCTAAAGTTGTCGAATTGGTATTCTCAAAGATTTTCAGATCTACAACATTCACCAATGTCGGTGCCAAACGACGGGTTGTTTCATTGCGATTGGCAGAAACAACGACACCGTCCAATGCTACCGCATCTTCTTCTATTTCAAAATCTTCCTCCAGCGTATGTCCCTTCTTCAAGGTCACATTCCGCCTCACCGTTTTATAACCTACAGAGCTAACTTCAAGTACGAAATTTCCTTCGGGAAGGTTCTTCAGGAAATAATGTCCGGTTACGTCGGTTACAGTACCGATTGTTGTTCCTTTCAGAGCAATAGTAATATAGGGCAAATGTTCTTTTGTATTTTTATCAAGGATATGACCAACAATATTCGCATCCGATTTACGCAATTCCGGATACTCAGGATGCTCGTGAAGAGCAGCTTGTCCTTCAAGAGCAGGCAACAATGCACAGCACAAGCAGACAAGCGAAAATATGTATTTTTTCATTTTTCGTTTATAATTCGTTCTTCGTTAAGTATTCACATGAAAAATCAGACAATACCCAGCCTCAAACAAGGCAGAATATCATCAGCTAAATAACTGAAAAACGAATCGCAGGCGGTGCCCGGAGTGCAATCACTCCATGATATGGAGCATGAGAATGTGTATGCTGTGGACGACCGAACAACAGACACAATAAAAAAAGGGATGAAAAGAGAAAGAGCAAAAATAACAGCCGCACCGTCCGTCGTCAGATGAGACAGGAAATGAATATGTATCAGCTCGACTGTTGAATGTTCATGTGCCGTCCCTTTCTTAAACGGGTGTGAATGGACGATTGTCACGCCATTGACCACATGTACGTGGGCAAAGAATGTAAGGCTTACCAGATACGATACAAAAAGTATCGGCAAGAAATAGTGCGTTATATTCAGTAACAATCGTTTCAACTCATTTCTACTTTAGGACGGCAAAGATACAAACTTTTTTTTTAACAATCAATTTTCAGACAGAATACTGTTAATATACGGCTGAAGCTATCATTTGTATAAACAGAATCAGGAATACCATAGCAATCGGATAAACTGTTGCGTATGCCACACTGGGAATATTACTGTCTACCATTGAATCGGCAGCAGCCAGACCGGGCGTACTTGTCATACCACCGGTGATAGTTCCCAGCAAATCGAGTAAACTAATTTTAAATATCAGACGCCCCACAACTGTTGCAATAAGCATCGGCACCAAAGTAATGGCTGCTCCTACACCGAACATCAGTAGCCCGCTTTCCTGAAAAGTAGCTACGAGATTTTTTCCGGCAGAAGTACCTACTTCGGCTAAGAAAAGAAGCAGCCCTAATTGGCGCAGCAACTGATTGGCAGGTCCCGACATAGACCAAATAATAGGTCCTGTCTTACCGATCGCACTCAGTACGAGAGCTACCATTAGGACACCTCCGGTCAATCCCGGTGAGAATGACAGACTTTCGGAGAAAGAGATATTTATTTTGCCAAACAACACTCCCAGTACAATCCCCATTGCAATCGGGAAGAAGTCTGTATCCGACAATTTCTTCGCATTATTTCCCAGTAGGCGGGCTATACCTTTAAGTCCTTCTTTCTCTCCCACAACCATTAACTTATCGCCGAATTTCAAAGCCAAATCAGGCGACGGGGATAAATCAATACCACTTCGACGAATACGGGTCACTGTGCAACCAAAGTTTTTCTGTAAATTCAAATCCCCCAATTGCTTGTTTATCATGTCCTTTTTGGTCAATAACAAAGACTCTATTTCCTGTGTTTTATCCAAAGGAAGTTCGCCTTCTTCACGCTCGCCTACCAGCACTGCGAGTTGATTTAGTGATTCTTCGCTACCTACTGCTTGTATATAGTCTCCTTCGTGCAACACGGTAGAAGCAGTAGGAATAGATATTTCATCACTATGTTTCAAACGAGAAATAACAGCTCCTGTCATTCCTCGAGCATTAATCTGCATCAGACTGCGGTTGAATACGTTTGAATTAGTGATACGATAGATGCAGGTAATCAATTCAGGGAATTGTCCACGACGTTCTATCTCCAGGCGACGTGCTTCTTTATCCAAGTCCACCCGCATGATTTTAGGCAGCAGCTTAACAAACAAAATCACACCTATAACTCCAAACGGATATGCGATACCGTAAGCAATGGAAGCCAAAGGTGAGTGTGTACTGTCAATAGCGACGGCTAAACCCGGCGTACTGGTTAATGCTCCGGCAATCAGACCTACCACACTGGGAGTATCAATGTCGAACGCATACTTCAGTCCTACCGCCGTGAGACAGGCGGAACAAATGATAAGCATAGTAATGAGAATCAACGTCTTCCCCTTACTACGGAAAGAATCGAAGAATCCGGGTCCTGCCTGAATACCGATAGTAAAAATAAAAAGTACCAAACCGAAATTTCCCAATTCTTTGGGAATGATGACGCCAAAGTGCCCGAAAAGAAGTGCGATAAAGATTACCGCCGACACATCAAGAGATAACCCCTTAATTTTAACTCTTCCCAGCATAAATCCCAACGCGACAATCAGGAAAAGGGAAAAATAAGAGGAGTGCAACAAGTCAGTAAACATAAAAATAAAGGTTAGTTAGTTTTAAGGGCGCAAAGGTACGGATTTTATTTCAATCCGCACAACATTCCATCTTACAAGTGATTTCCTCACACGGCTTTTTCATTTAAGAAATATTGTTCGTCGCTCGTTATTGTAGTAAAAATCCTTATATTCGTGCGCAGCGATGCGGAAACATCACCATAGGTGTTTCTTCTTATCGTTCATTTTTGACGGGATACTATCTCCTTGTGTTGACGGTTTGAATTCTCTGCATATTTGGAAGAAATGGAAAATGTTATCTTATATTACTTCGTAAACGAATGCGCTTATCGGCTATTCCAATATTAATAAACTTGATTTCTGTTTATAATAAACTTTTGGATAGTTTATTATAAACGGTATCCGAGTTTATTAAAAACTATTTTTCCCGTTTTTCGAAAATGGATTAAATGTTTTGCGCAAAAATACAAACAAAATGGAGGTGTGTCAAAATGCGCACCTTCTTTTTTTTATGCACAAAGCCCCGACTTTCACAAGCAGGGGCTTTGTTATTACCTAAAGATTTTGTATCTTTAAGCATAACATTTTATACTATGACAAAGATACATTTTCGTCCTTACAATCCCAACCAAACAGTGCTTTTTCCTCCAAGAATTGACGAGGATATTGCAGAGCATGATCCAGTTCGGATGGTTGACGCTCTGGTTGAGAGCCTGACCCTTGAAAGTTTCAGGAAGTTGTATAAGGAATGCGGGCGCAGCCCTTACCATCCCAGGATGATGCTCAAGGTCATTCTGTATGCCTATATGAACAACGTCTACTCCTGCCGTAAAATTGAAAAGCTCCTTCATCGTGACATCCATTATATCTGGCTTGCCGGATATGAGAAACCTGATTTCATTACCATCAACCGTTTCCGCAACCGGGTGAAAAAGGAAATCAACGAGGTATTTACCCAAACCGTACTCCTTCTCTCTTCCAAAGGCTTCATCAGGCTGAATGTGGAATACATTGACGGGACAAAGATTGAGTCCAAAGCCAATAAGTATACTTTCGTTTGGCGAAAAACGGTTGAGCGGAACTGTGAACGCCTGATGAAGAAGATACATGTCCTGTTAGGGCAGATAGACGATGTCATCGCCCAGGAGAACTCATCGGAAAGCAATGAGGAGATTGAGTTCACTCCGGCCATGCTGACTGAAATGGCTGGAGAATTGCGGAAAGCACTTGAACAGGTTCCTGAGCCCTCCACGAAAGAGGAAAAGACTGCGTTGAAAAAGAAACGCAAACAGCTGAAGGAACTGGAAGAACACAGGGACAAGCTGCAGGAATACGACAACCGTCTGAACACGCTACAGGACAGGAACTCCTATTCCAAAACGGACAAGGACGCTACTTTCATGAGAATGAAGGAGGATGCCATGCGTAACGGCCAGACAAAGCCCGGTTACAACCTCCAGATCGGCACCGAGAACCAGTTCATTACCGATTTTGCACTCTTCCCGAACCCTACGGATACACTGACCATGATACCTTTCCTGCAATCCTTCTCAAGCAGATATGACAGGTTGGCCCATACGGTGGTGGCCGATTCCGGCTACGGTTCTGAGGAGAATTACCGCTTCATGTCAGAAAACGGTATGGCGGGCTACGTCAAATACAACTACTTCCACATGGAACAGCGGCCGAGATTCAAACCGGACCCGTTCAGGGCGGAAAACTTCTACTACAATGAAGAACAAGACTTTTGTATCTGCCCCATGGGACAGAAGATGCAAAGGATAGGGACTAGACATGTGAAAACAGCATCCGGATATGTCAGCGAAAATGCCAGGTACAGAGCCATCAGATGTGAAGGCTGTCCGCTAAGATGCCGATGTTTTAAAGCAAAGGGAACAGAACGATAGAGTTGAATCACAGACTCAGAAAATACAAGCAAAAAGCCAAAGAGTTGCTCTGCTCAGAGGAAGGGCTGAAACACAGAGGACAGAGATGCATAGAACCGGAAGCCGTGTTCGGACAAATGAAAAACAATATGAATTACAAACGTTTCCGCCATTTTGGAAAGGATAAGGTCTTCATGGACTTTGCCTTCTTTGCCATTGCCTTCAATATAAAAAAGATGTGTGCAAAAATGACTAAAGAAGGTATGGATTGGCTGATTAGACCGTTTTATGAGCTTACAGTTGTTCTATTTAGATGTTGCGAACGCATAAATCAAAGAAATCCTCAAAATATCGCAGCTTAAAGAAAATGAGTCGATTTTTATAGTCAATGAAAAAAAAGAAGGCGCATCGTGTATTACGACACACCTTCATATCATATCTATCCTGATACTAAAATATATCAGTCGGAATGTTGTTTATGTATCTATTTTTCTTATATCACTCATGCTATTTATCACTTTTATTTCTTCAAAGATACAAAATAAAAAGTCGTTTGTCAAGTATTCCAGAAGAAAAGCAGATTATTCACGCACGCTGAGATAATAAGGGGACTATCAGTAAGCTTCACTGACGTGTTACATTTTCCAGCTCAAAAATGAGAAAAATTCAGATTTGAGATATTCGTAAATTAGTGATTACCAATAACGGGATTTCCCCTCATGCCGCAGTGGCATGGGTAGGAGAATCGAACGACTAATTCAAAGCTTAAATGAAAAAGCCGTGATTTCCTCATTTTCAAATTCCAAAGTGAAAAGAATTGGTTCAAACTTTTTATAATACCTACATATGATTAACGTCTCAACTCTTTTTCATTTCTTTTGGGTATTTTTCCACATTTCAGTTCCCCGTACCTTTGCAACTGAAAAATTTATTAATCATTATCTATCAATATTAAGTATGAAAATTTTAAACTTTTGGACAGTTGCTCTTATGGCACTATCATTTTCAACAACATTTGTTTCTTGCGGTGACGACAACGATATAAATCTTGCAAAGGAAATTGCCGGCACTTATAATGGATATTCAGTCGGTGAATGCGATATGTTCTCAGACTATTTGTTGGGCGATCAATCCAGCGCAACAATAACCGGTAACGAAGACGGTAGCATTAATTTGGTATATAAATCCGGTTCAGGTGATTTCCGCCTGAATAATTTAAAACTTTCCTCGAAATCTTTCAGTGGTTCAGGTGAAGTGGTGATGTCCATGGGCAGTGGCACAGGTAGTAGTTATAACTACACACTGGAAGGTAGTGTAAATGAATCCAAAGTGTTAACCTTGAAGACTAATGTAGATATTCCGACACCCATAGGAGAAATGGAAATCGTGTTCATGCAAGGAGAAACACCGATAACTTATAATATAGCTGCTACCTATCAGTATAACAGTTCATTGTCTATCAGTGTTGGAGATACATCCTACGGCACAACTGATGAATGTAAAGCTGTTATCAAACGTGTATCGGACACAACGGTAGACATTACTTTAAGCGGTTTCGCTAACTTGTCAGGTGCCGGTGGTCATATGAGTTTAGGTAATTTCACTATCAGTGGAGTCAATGTAACAGCCGGAGCAAACGGAACCTATTCACTCAGCCTGGGAGAATATGAATCTACCGACAGCAATGGAAAAGCTATCACAGGAGAAAGCCTGAGCGGTACAATCGCAGCAGACGGTACTGCTACTATTAACACTGACTTCAAGCCGGGTAGTATGCCGATAGCTATTTCCACAGTATTTACAGGAAGTGATACAGCAAGTGCAGAATAAACAATCTAAATGAAAGAAATGAAAAGAAGCAATAACACTATTTTTAAATATACAATGATACTGGGAGCGGCTATGTCGCTCTCAGCTTGTAATGGATTATTTGAGAATATTTATGACGCCCCCACAGAAACTGAAATGGAAATCAAAGAAAATAGTTTCTCACAAATCAAAACTGTTGGGTACACAGAGTGGGCATATATTGATTTTTCCGGTCGTAAAGTTACCACAGTCAAAATCGGGAAAGAATATGAAAGCGAAATACCCGATAATTGGGATATCGCCATTCATCGCTATGATATAAAAACGAATGAAGGGGCAGCTTACCAAACGAGCTACACAAGTTTTGATGCCCTGAAAGCAAGCGGAAAATTGCCTGATGACAAAGACTTTGTTAAAGATGAATGGACAACGGACAAAATTGCTATTGATATGTCCGGCATGATGGAAGGAAACATTGTCTATACCGACTCTTATTATAACAGTATCCTATCCACCTGGCTGAATGTAGATACTTCGACTATGCCACCTATCTACACAATGTCCAATCAGGTCTACCTGATACGACTGAAAGACAACACCTATGCAGCCATTCGTTTTACCAACTATACCAATGCCAAAGGTATAAAGGGATACATCGACTTCGACTTCCTATATCCATTTGATTTCGAAGAAAATAACTAAGAAAACAATAACAAAGAATGAAACCTACATTTATAATATTATTATTTTCCTTTATAGCAACTTGCTCCACATTTGCACAACAATCCAGTAATTATGTCAGCGGACGTGTAACTGATACAAACGGGGGACCCCTTCCCGGCGCCACAATCTCTATAAAAGGAAAAGGAACTGGAGCCGTCACCACATCCGACGGAACATATACATTGCAACTACCCGGAACTGGCGTGTATATCATTACCGCCTCTTACGTAGGTTATCAAACAGCAGAAAAGAAATTCACAACGGACGAAAACAAAAAACTAAGTTTCCGTCTATCCGAAGATCAATTTGACTTAGGAACGGTAGTAGTTACCGGTACCCGTACTCCCAAACTGCTGAAAGATGCACCTATCATTACACGGGTGATTACCTCGGAAGATATTAAAAAGGTAAATGCCAATAATGTAGCCGACTTGTTAAAGACTGAACTTCCCGGCATTGAATTCACTTTTGCTATGGACCAGCAAACCTCTATCAATATGCAAGGCTTCGGCGGAAACTCTGTATTATTTCTTGTAGACGGGGAACGTTTGGCCGGTGAAACGCTAAATAACGTAGACTACGACCGTCTGAACCTTGATAATGTAGAACGCATCGAGATTGTGAAAGGTGCAGCATCCACCCTTTACGGTTCAAGCGCTATCGGAGGGGTTATCAACATCATTACACGCGAATCGGATGACCCATGGAATTTAAATCTTAATTCACGCTTCTCCGAGCACAATGACCATCGATATGGCGGTACTGTGGGATTCAATGCAGGTAAATTCAACAGCCTGACCAATGTACAATATAATAATGTAGATACGTATGGCGTAGATAATCCGGGAGATTTCTCAACTGTATTCGGAAGCCGAGTATGGAACTTCAAGGAACGGCTGATCTATCACCCATTGGAAACACTTAAACTGACCGCAAGAGCCGGGTATTATTTCCGTGAACGTAATAAACCGGGAGACACTCAAGACAGATACCGGGATTTCAACGGTGGGCTAAAAGCAAATTATACATTCAACACATTAAGTAATCTTGAAGTCGGTTACACTTTCGACCAATATGACAAAAGTGATTACCAGGTACTCTATAAAAATGATGTACGTGATTATAGCAATGTGCAGCATAATGTACACGCTCTTTATAATTACACTTTCAATGAAAAACATACGTTGACTGTCGGAGCCGATTACCTTCGCGATTATCTGATGTCTTACCAATTCACTGATAACGCTAACTATATCATGCATACAGCAGATGCTTTCGGACAATTCGACTGGAATCCGACTGAAAGACTAAATGTAATCGCCGGATTACGGTTCGATTATTTCTCCGATTCCAATGTTCGTCATTTATCCCCGCATTTGGGAATGATGTATAAGATTGGTAACTGTTCATTGAGAGGTTCTTATTCACAAGGATTCCGCTCACCGACTTTAAAAGAAATGTATATGGTGTTCAATATGGCAAACATGATGATGATTTATGGAAATCCTGATCTTAAATCAGAAACAAGCCACAACTTCTCCCTGTCTGCCGAGTACACAAAAAACCGTTACAATTTTTCTGTAACAGGATATTATAATCTGGTACACAACCGTATTAACACAGTTTACAGCGATGATCCCAAAGGACAAATATATACCAATACCGACAAAGTAGGCATTGCAGGAGTGGACGCTAACATCTCTGCCAAATACCCCTGTGGATTAGGATTTCGTATGTCATACACTTACATCCATGAATTTATGCGTGACGGGCAGAAAAAATTCACAGATACGCGCCCGCATACGGCAACTGTAAGAGTAGACTGGGGGGAAAACCTAGATAAAGTAGATTTCAATTATTCACTCAACGGACGCATCTTGTCAGAAGTAAAAACAAACGTATACAACGATAGCTTCAACAACCCTGCTGCCGGAAGCACTGCTGTTACGTACCCGGGATATATGATTTGGGATTTAACCTTCTCGGTGGGAGTATTCAAAGGTGTGAATATGAATCTGGCTATTAATAACTTGTTTAACTATGTACCGGATTATTATTATTTCAATTCACCCACTACGACAGGAGCTAATCTGACACTAGGTCTTTCGTTGGATATAGATCGGTTCTTCAAAAAATAAACAACAATAAAACTACATACAAAGCTAAAAATAAGAGAAATGAAAAAGAAAAGTAAAATCATCTTAGGTGTGTGCATCGTTGCAGCCGTCCTGATAGGCATATCTATCTGGAATGCCTGGTTCAGCGCCACAAAGATTGCTTTCGTCAACTTCCAGACCATACAGCAGGGAAGCATATCGAAAGCAAATGACAATTCATTCATCAAACTCAGCGAAGTATCGCTTGACAACCTCGACCGCCTGTCAAATTATGATATGGTATTTGTTAACGGCATGGGACTGCGCATTGTCGAAGAACAACGTCAGCAAATACAGCAGGCAGCAGACAAAGGTGTCCCTGTGTACACATCAATGGCCACCAATCCTACCAACAATATCTGCAACCTCGACAGTATACAGCAGAATCTGATACGCCGCTATCTGAGCAATGGCGGAAAAACAAACTACAGGAATATGTTGAACTACATCCGTAAAGCCATTGATGGAAAAACATATTCCACAACTGAAATGGAAGACCCGGTAGAAAGGCCGAGCGATATGTTGTATCATGCCGGAATCAGTAATCCGGACGATGAGCTGGAATTTCTCACAGTTACCGACTATGAGAAATTTATGAAAGACAACAACCTCTACAAAGAAGGAGCTCGAAGAATTATAATTACCGGACAAATGGCAGATGCTACCGACCTCATCAAAGCTCTCGAAAAAGAAGGCTACAACGTTTATCCGGTTCAGTCAATGACAAGATTCATGTCGTTTATTGATGAAGTGCAGCCTGACGCTGTTATTAATATGGCTCACGGACGCATGGGGGATAGAATGGTAGATTATCTGAAAACTAAGAATATTCTGCTTTTTGCCCCACTCACGATCAACAGCCTTGTGAATGAATGGGAAAACGATCCGATGGGTATGTCGGGAGGCTTTATGTCACAGAGCATCGTAACACCGGAAATAGACGGAGCTATCCGCCCTTTCGCCCTTTTTCGCACAATATGAAGATAAAGAAGGATTACGCCACTCATACGCCATTCCCGAACGACTGAAAACATTCGTTTCCACTATCAACAACTATCTGAATCTGGAAACAAAGCCCAATAAAGACAAAAAGGTTGCTATCTACTATTACAAAGGACCGGGACAAAATGCCTTGACGGCTGCCGGAATGGAAGTAGTACCTTCGCTCTACAATCTCTTGCTTCGCATGAAACAGGAAGGTTATAATGTGTCAGGACTTCCTGCCAATGCACAAGAACTTGCAAAAATGATACAAGCACAAGGTGCAGTATTCAACTCGTATGCAGAGGGAGCTTTTGACGAGTTCATGAAAAACGGAAATCCGGAATTAATTACAAAAGAACAATATGAAAGCTGGGTGAAAGAATCGCTTCGTCCTGAAAAATATGCAGAAGTCGTTGCTGCCGACGGAGAGTTTCCCGGAAACTATATGGTCACTTCGGACGGACGTTTGGGCGTAGCCCGGTTACAGTTCGGTAATATCGTATTAATGCCACAGAATGCAGCAGGAAGTGGAGACAATTCTTTTCAGGTAGTTCATGGAACGAATGCTGCTCCTCCGCATACTTATATCGCTTCTTATTTATGGATGCAGCACGGTTTCAAAGCTGATGCACTCATTCATTTCGGAACACATGGCAGTTTGGAATTCACTCCTAAAAAACAAGTTGCCCTATGCAGCAATGACTGGCCGGACCGTCTGGTCGGAGCTGTTCCTCACTTTTATCTCTATTCTATCGGAAATGTAGGTGAAGGAATGATGGCAAAACGCCGTTCGTATGCGACACTGCAATCTTACCTTACTCCTCCTTTCCTCGAAAGTAGCGTGCGCGGTATCTATCGTGAGCTTATGGAGAAAATCAAGATTTACAATAACTCCGCAAAAGAGAATAAAGAGCAGGAATCGCTGGCCATCAAAGCATTGACAGTAAAAATGGGAATCCACCGGGATTTAGGTCTGGACAGCATCACCAACAAGCCTTATACAGAGGATGAAATCGCCCGTGTAGAAAACTTCGCCGAAGAATTGGCTACAGAAAAAATCACCGGGCAACTTTATACTATGGGTGTTCCGTATGAACCGGAACGGATTACTTCTTCTGTTTACGCAATGGCAACAGAACCTATCGCATACAGCCTTTTGGCTCTTGACAAGCAACGTGGAAAAGCAACGAACGCTATCAACAAACACCGGAGTCTTTTTACACAGCAATATCTAAATCCTGCCCGCCAGTTAGTAGAAAAGCTGATAACCAATCCTGCACAGGCAACAGACGAACTGATCTGCCGTACTGCCGGAATTGCTCCTCAGGAACTGGCTAAAGCACGCCAAATAGAAGCTGACCGGAATGCTCCGAAAGGAATGATGGCGATGATGATGGTTGCCGCAGCCAAACAAGATAAAGATGATAAGAACAAGAAAATGGGAGGACATCCTGCACAGCAAAGTGAAAAGTCCCCTCATGAGAAAATTCCCGAAAGCATGAAAGAAGCCATGAAGAAAATGGGCACTAACATGGATCCGGGAAAAGCTCCTAAAGAGTATAGCAAAGAAGATATAGAGTTTTCTTTGGCTGTCACAGAAGTGGAACGCACTATTAAGAATATAGGAAACTATAAAAATGCACTTTTGACAAGTCCTGAAGAAGAACTGGCTAGTCTGATGAATGCATTGAAAGGAGGCTACACCACCCCTACCCCGGGAGGTGACCCCATAGCTAATCCGAATACATTGCCTACCGGACGCAATATGTACGCTATCAACGCTGAAGCGACTCCTACTGAATCGGCATGGGAAAAAGGGATTGCTTTAGCCAAACAAACGATTGATACGTACAAACAACGTCATAACGATTCTATACCACGGAAAGTAAGCTATACACTCTGGTCCTCCGAGTTCATCGAGACCGGGGGAGCAACGATTGCTCAAGTCCTTTATATGCTTGGTGTAGAACCTGTTCGTGATGCTTTCGGCCGTATCAGCGATTTAAAATTGATTCCTTCGGCAGAACTGGGTCGTCCGCGTATTGATGTGGTAGTTCAGACCTCCGGACAACTTCGTGACCTTGCCGCCTCCCGTCTTTTCCTGATTAATCGTGCGGTAGAAATGGCTGCCGGTGCCAAAGATGATAAATACGAGAACCAAGTAGCGACAAGTGTAATTGAGGCTGAACGGGTATTGACAGAAAAAGGATTGAGTCCGAAAGATGCCCGGGGGATTTCAACTTTCCGCATATTCGGAGGAATAAACGGTATGTACGGTACCGGTATTCAGGAAATGGTGGAATCCGGTGACCGTTGGGAAAATGAATCGGAACTTGCTACTACCTATCTCAATAATATGGGAGCTTATTACGGTAGTGAAAAGAACTGGGAAGTTTTCCAAAAATTTGCTTTTGAAGCAGCATTGACACGTACAGATGTAGTAGTACAACCACGTCAAAGTAATACCTGGGGAGCTTTAAGCCTTGACCATGTATACGAATTTATGGGAGGTATGAATCTCGCCGTACGCAATGTGACCGGCAAAGATCCGGACGCCTACCTCAGCGACTATCGCAATCGTAATAACATGAAAATGCAGGAACTTAAAGAAGCTGTCGGTGTAGAAAGTCGTACGACTATTCTCAATCCGGTCTATATTAAAGAGAAAATGAAAGGAGGAGCTTCTTCTGCGAGTGAATTTGCAGAAGTTATCACCAACACTTATGGTTGGAATGTGATGAAACCTGCCGCCATTGATAAAGAACTTTGGGATAATATCTATAATGTATATGTAAAAGACGAGCTTAACCTGGGAGTAAAGAAATACTTTGAACAACAGAATCCTGCCGCTCTCGAGGAAATGACGGCTGTCATGCTCGAAAGTGCCCGCAAAGGATTATGGAAAGCCAGCGAAGAACAAGTAGCAGAATTGAGTAAGTTACATACGGAGATAGTCAACAATTATCGTCCGTCCTGTTCGGGCTTCGTCTGCGACAATGCAAAACTACGCGATTATATTGCTTCTAAAGCAGATGCGCCAACAGCCGCACAATACAAAGAGAATATCTCCAAAATCCGTGAAGCAAAAGCAAGCGGAAATGACAAAGGAGTAGTGATGAAAAAAGAAGAAATGAACCAGACTACTGAAGAACAAACAAATACATTAAGCAATGTAGCTGTCGGTATTGCTGTTATCATTGTCCTACTTGCTTTAATCCTCTTTGTACGCAAACGCCGTAAAAGCAGCCAAATGTAATTGTAACTCATAATTTGTAATTAGCAAAAATGAATACAGTTGTCCTTGTACTTATGCTTCTGACAGCATTTAATTTTCTGCTGAAGCAAACATTTTGGAAAGTAATAGCGGTGTGTGTTATCGCCGCTATCTGCGCTGCGTTTGCCGGATTAATGTGGCCGTATGCTATTGAACAGTCTAAAACCCAGATAGCAAATTGGCTTAGTAATCAACCTTTGATGTTGGATACAGCTGTATTGCTTAGTGTGGAGGTCTGCGTGCAAATGGCTTACGCCATGCTGGCTGTCCACGTGGCGAACGATTATCCGGTCAAACCTCGTATGATTGTGATGTACCGCTTTCTCCGCTGGTTTCCTGGATTATTGATTTTCCCGGTTCTATTCAGCGGGTTAATATACCTGATATTCGCCTTTCCGGGCATTTCCTTTCAGACAATAGCCTGGAGTTATGCCGGTTTTATCCTGATAGCAATTCCTTCCGGCAGATATTTATTGCTCTATTTGTTACCGGAGAAGGAATTACGCCTCGAATTGTTCTTCCTCACTAATGCACTGGTAGCTATCCTAGGAATTGTAGCCACCGTCAACGGAAGAACTTCGGCGACAGGTGTCAGCGAAATAGACTGGCAAGCACTGGCAGGCGTTTTGGTTATCACTCTGGCCGGTGGAATCATCGGTCTTGTCTGGTGGAACTTTCGGAACAGAAACAAACAGAAAAGCATGAAGCAATAAAAAGAATCAATTACCTATTAAATAATCAACAACAATGAACTTTATATCAGATATTTTATATTGGATTTCAACAGGATTACTTGTTCCTGTCATCGTATTATTAATCATTCTCTTCTGCCGGGCACTGTTACTTGCAGGCAGTTTCTACGGACAGTATATGTCCATTCGCAAAACAGAAGCTTTGCTCCGCAATGAACTGGGGAAACTAACTTCTGAAACAGTAGGAGAACTAAATTCCAAGTTACCGGAAAAGTCGCGTTCACTCGTTATTATGTATATGCGTCAGGTACTGGATGCCCGTGATACTCCCGCACAAGTACAACGTTTATTGGCTAACTTTGAGATTGCAGCCGACAAAGACCTTGCAATCTCAAAAACGCTGACCAAACTAGGTCCTATCTTAGGATTAATGGGTACTTTGATTCCAATGGGCCCTGCCCTGGCCGGACTGGCAAGCGGAGATATTGCTTCCATGGCTTATAATATGCAGATTGCCTTTGCCACGACCGTGGTCGGATTGGTAGCAGGTGCCGTCGGGTTTCTCACACAGCAGGTTAAGCAACGTTGGTATCTGCAAGATATGACCAATCTCGAATTTATCGCTGAACTTCTGAACGAAAACCGTACTACTAAAACTACTGAGAAATGAAACATAACCTATTACGAAAAGAAGAAGACTCCGACCCCATCAGCGTAGTATCCAACTTGTTTGACGTTGCTATGGTATTTGCAGTAGCTTTAATGGTTGCCCTTGTCAGCCGCTACAACATGACTGAGGTATTCTCGCAAGAAGACTTCACCATGGTGAAAAATCCGGGTAAGGAAAATATGGAAATCATCACCAAAGAAGGAGAAAAAATCAATCGGTATACTCCTTCGGAGGACCAGGATAAAAAAGAAGGGAAACGTGGCAAGAAAGTCGGTATCGCCTATGAATTGGATAACGGGGAAATAATTTACGTACCCGAATAATTGTTACTCTAACACTACTACACGGATAATGCCTACAAATATTATCCGTGTAACTCTCTAAAGAACTCACACGACATGGCACTCTTATCAAAAGACAACAAGAAAGAAAGGCCTTAAAAATTGACCTACATCAAATCTTTTAAAAAGAATGCCTCCCCTTGATTCATCATTTACTTTTTTAATTACCTTTGCAACAATCTTTGCTCCCTTAAACAAAAGTCTATGTACTATGTTATAACTGATAACAATTACAAGAATTCAGATACAAATAAAAAGGGAAAAAGATATGTTTACAGAAATAACAGAGGATACAATATCTGCAACAGATAGCTGTCAAATGGAAACAACAGGAACAACACTAAAGGTCTCTCCTGCCACACAGCCAACCAATCAGGTTACGTCAGAAACTTACACTGTCATTCCTCCACGACGTACCTTCAATGAACAAAAGCCATTCGTTTTTTCTATTATCGGTTTTGCCGTATTCTATATTATAGCTCTTATTGTCGGGCGTGTCATCAAAATGCGATTGCCTCATCATTCTTAATGAAAAGTAACAAAAAACAAGCCACCGAAATGAATCACTCATTCCGATGGCCTATCCCCTTTAAACACCTTTAAACAAAATGAAAATATGCCTCATTACTAACTAAACTAATCTAACCCTTTGAGGCATATTTTTGAATAAGTCCTGTCTTCATGAAGTGCACCCCCAAAATTAGACAAAAAACTTTTGGGGGTGCATACCCAAATACACTTTTGAAAAAAGCTCAATATAGTGAGCAGGGTAAAAGCCGGTTGTCCAATTAGACAGTTGGCAAAAGAAAACAACCTACACGAGAATAAAATTCTCGGGGGTACGTTTATATGATAGATCCGGGGTTGATATCCTAAGAAAACGTTCAAGAAAAGCCTACAAGTGATTTTAAGGAACAGGTTGACGAGATATTGGAAAAATTACCTTTGTCCCATGCATTGAACAAAAGTACCGTATAAGAAATTAGCAGCAATTGCAAGGCTGGGTTCGTACGGTTGGATAAACATGGATATCCGGAATTACATATATTCCGGACGTAAAGGCTGCAAATTTCAAACTATGGCAAGACCTAAGAAAAAGAACCCAGACAGAATTGGAAAATTCGGAAAACTTGCGCCTGAGGGCAGAGAATGCTTTACTAACTTTTTTGAAGGCCTTAGTAGGAACAGGAAGACGGGCACCATTCCGGTAAGGGCAGAATCTTATTCGAATACTAAGGTGGCGTAAGTTTTCTTTACCTATTTTCAAATTAAATGGGCGACTGATGTAACACTTTAAATATAGGGGCTACGAAACTATAGTTTGTCGCCTATTCTTGATATGTTCAATGGTGAGATTATTTCCCATAACATATCTAACAGCCTGCCTTGAACAAGTATATGACATGCTCGATAAAGCATTTGATAAGTGTGATAACCTTGACGGACTCGTACTTCATTCTGATCAAGGTTAGCAATACCAACACTTCGGATATCGGAAAAGGCTTGAAGAGCATCATATAATTCAAAGTATGTCGAGAAAGGGAAACTGTCTGGACAACTCTATGTTGATATCGTAACGTTTAGATTCGTAGAATTCTTCACCGTTATAAATCATTGCCTTCCAGCCATTATGACTTGCAGAGAATGATTCACGCAAAGTAGAAATAACATATTTGAATCCGAATTCTTTAGCCATTGCCTTGAAGATGCCCTTGTAGCCTTCAGCATCAGTCTTTCCACCTTCTACATCAGCGTCGGGTTTGAAGCCCAGACAAAGCTCTGCATCTTCTTCGTTACCGATACAAACATCAACAAACTGCATCAACGGCTTCATGATGGATTGTGCTTTTTCTTTCGTCCAGAGTTTCTTACGGAAGTTGAGGTCAACCGATACCGTAACGCCATGACGTTTTGCAGCTTCGCAAGCCAATTTTGTCAGCTCGGCAGCCTTATCGGAGATAGCGGGAGTGATACCGGACCAGTGGAACCAATCGGCACCTTCCATGATTGCATCAAAATCGAAGTCAGCTGCATCTGCTTCAGCAATGGCAGAATGTGCACGGTCATAGATTACTTTGCTGGGACGCATAGAAGCACCTGTTTCAAGATAGTAGATACCTACGCGGTCGCCACCACGGGCAATGAAATCTGTTTTTACACCATATTTGCGCAGTGCGTTCACAGCTGATTGACCGATTTCGTGTTTCGGCAATTTAGTCACAAAGTAAGCGTCATGTCCATAGTTGGCACAGCTGACAGCTACATTTGCTTCACCACCACCATATACTACGTCAAATGAATCAGACTGAACAAAACGGGTATTTCCCGGAGTGGACAATCTCAACATGATCTCGCCTAATGTAACGACTTTCTTTCCCATAATCTTATTATTTTTTTAATATGTGATTAATTTATAACTTTCAATTTGTCATTTTAAGGTCAAAAACCACCTTAACAACTTGATACTATGGAGAGTAAACTAAAATAAGGTTCGTTCTTCATAGCCTTCGTGTGCGGGCACAAAGATACAACAATTTTCGTAATTACAAAAATTGTCATATATTTGTGTCGAAAATATTAAGATTATTATTGTGTGCGGACACAAGAGGAAGTACAATTTACCATTTACAATGTACAATTGGGCTATGCAGATGAAAGCCGAGACAGGCAATGACCTGCAAAAAGCACAGATGATAAATGGTAAATGCATAAATGAAAACTTGTGAAATGCGTAAATGATAAAACGTAAAATTGTAAATTGTACATCGTAAATTGTAAATAATCTGATGGCAGAAAGAATTAGAATCAAGGATATCGCCAAAATGGCGGATGTATCGGTGGGAACAGTAGACCGGGTGATACACGGACGCAGCGGAGTATCGGAAGCCAGCCGGAAACGGGTGGAGGAAATTCTGAAACAGCTGGATTACCAACCCAATATGTACGCCAGCGCATTGGCATCGAACAAGAAATATACATTCTCCTGTCTGCTGCCGCAACATGAGAAAGGCGAATATTGGACTGCCGTAGAAGCCGGTATCCAGGACGCACTGATAGCGTATTCGGACTTCAATATCTCCGTGAACCTCTCCTATTACGATCCGTTCGATTATCATTCATTCGGAGATGTTGCCCGGAATATCCTGGAACAGAAACCGGACGGGATTATGTTCGCCCCTACCGTACCGCAATATACGAAACCGTTCACAGAGGAACTGAACAAACGTTCTATACCTTATATATATATAGACTCTAATCTGAAAGATCAGCCTGCCCTCTCCTTTTTCGGACAGAATTCGCACCAGAGTGGATATTTTGCCGCACGAATGATGATGTTGCTTGCAGGCGGGGAACGGGAAATCGTAATTTTCCGCAAGATAAACGAAGGTATTGTAGGTTCTAACCAGCAAGAGCGCCGGGAAATCGGATTTCGTGAATACATGCTGAAGCATCACTCCGATTGCCGCATCTGGGAACTGAACCTGCACGCCAAGCGAGACAGTGATGACGCACAGATGCTGAACGATTTTTTCAGAAAACATCCGAACGTAAAGAATGGCATCACTTTCAATTCGAAAGTTTACATTGTCGGAGAATATTTATTGAAGCAACAAAAAACAGACTTTAAACTGATGGGATATGACTTGCTGGAACGCAACGTGAAATGCCTGATGGAGGGCAGTGTATCCTTTCTCATCGCCCAACAGCCTGAATTGCAAGGATTCGATGGTATCAAAGCATTGTGCGACTACCTGATCTTCAAAAAGGAAGTACCAAGAGAAAACTTTATGCCGATAGACTTGCTTACGAAGGAGAATATTGAATTTTATTCAAATAAATAATAAAGTAATTATGGAAACTAAGTACCTTAAAATCAACCCTGCAGATAATGTAGCTGTCGCTATTGTGACACTGCCGGCAGGAGAAAAGCTCACGGTGGACGGGACGGAAATCACTCTGAGTGAGGAAGTGCCCGCCGGACATAAATTTGCATTGAAAGACTTTGCAGAAGGCGAAAACGTCGTTAAATATGGGTACCCTATCGGTCATGCACGCACGACTAAGAAACAGGGGGATTGGATGAATGAGAATAATATCCAGACAAATTTGGCTGGACTGCTGGATTATACATACAATCCGACAAGCGTTACGCTGGATATTCCACACAAAAACCTGACATTCAAAGGTTATCGCCGTAAAAATGGCGAAGTGGGAATTCGCAACGAGGTGTGGATTATACCGACCGTAGGCTGCGTGAATGGTATCATCAACCAGCTGGCCGAAGGTCTGCGTCGGGAAACCCGGCGGCAAAGGAGTGGATGCGATTATGGCATATCCGCACAACTATGGCTGCTCGCAATTGGGAGACGACCACGAAAACACTAAGAAAATCCTGCGAGACATGGTATTGCACCCCAATGCAGGTGCAGTGCTGGTAGTGGGCTTAGGCTGCGAAAACAATCAGCCGGATGTGTTCCGTGAGTTCCTGGGAGAATATGACGAAGACCGTGTAAAATTCATGGTAACGCAGAAAGTAGGCGATGAGTACGAAGAAGGTATGAAACTGTTGCGGGAGCTGTATGAAAAAGCCAGCAAGGACGAACGTGTGGATGTACCCCTGAGTGAATTGCGAGTAGGCTTAAAGTGTGGCGGATCGGATGGTTTCTCCGGTATCACAGCCAATCCGCTGTTGGGTATGTTCTCCGATTTCCTGGTGGCACAAGGTGGTACGAGCGTATTGACGGAAGTTCCGGAAATGTTCGGTGCAGAGACCATATTGATGAACCGTTGCCGCAACAAGGAATTATTTGAAGAAACTGTGAAACTGATTAACGACTTCAAGGAATACTTCCTTTCACATGGCGAACCGGTTGGTGAAAATCCGTCTCCGGGAAACAAGGCGGGCGGTATCTCAACTTTGGAGGACAAAGCCTTGGGATGCACCCAGAAATGTGGCAAAAGCTACGTGGAAGGTGTATTGCCGTATGGTGAACGTCTGAAAGTAAAAGGATTGAATTTGTTGTCAGCTCCGGGAAATGACCTGGTGGCAGCAACAGCACTGGCCTCCTGCGGTTGCCACATGGTATTGTTCACCACAGGACGTGGCACACCATTCGGAACGTATGTGCCGACCATGAAGATTTCCACCAACTCCACACTGGCAAAGAACAAACCGGGATGGATTGATTTCAATGCAGGAGTTATCGTAGAAAACGAGCCGATGGTTTCTCTTTATATTCACCCGGATTAGCAGGTTTATCAAAAACAGGAAGAACCCGGGAGAAAATAACCTCCTCTCCAAAGTTCAACATATATTTCGTGTAGGCACGAACCTCATAAAAACCGGAATAGAAAGGAAGTTGCGTCAATTCGAAACTGCTGTGACAACGACCGTTCCGTATAGGTAATACTCGTTTTGAAATTATCTCACCACCAGGATTCAACAATTCTACATAGAGTGTTTTACTTAGCTCCGTCGGATGGTTCAGTCCGGGTGTGACGACATAGCATTGAAACCAAATAGGATCTCCCTGATAATAACTGGTATTATCAAAGTGTAAATAGACTTTTTCTTGCGGCAGTACATCCCCAAAATTCTGTATAGCATCGATATATCCGGCTATTTTTTGGACGAGGCTATCAGACGACATCTGGGCTTTCGATGAATATGGCAGTACTGACAATATAAATAGTAAAAGAACGAATATACCACCACGTTCCCAATATCGATCAATCATATATCCTTGCCCATCAGTCACAAGCAATAGTTCGAAAAAGCCTTTCTTTTTTGAGATTATTTTCTTTGTCTCCATATTTTAGATTTTGCCATAAAGATATAAAAATTCACTAACAATCATTACATTACCATTCATCAAAATCCGCGAAGGACAAATTAAACCATATCGTCACCCGTTCTTTTAAATGTGACACGGAGTGTCTTATGGAACGGAATAAAACGGGAAACAACAGCAATGATGATTGATATAACCAGCAGATAGCCCAGTATTTCTTTCAGTGCGAGCAATAGACTTTGCTGTTGCAAGGTAGTATATAAAGAATTAGTTGCCAGTTGTGCCGCCTCGGCATTTCCGTGCCCCTGCGCCAGTGCGTTGTTCAAAGATTGGCTATACCGTGACGCTGCCAGTGGGTCGGCAGTCGTTATAGTCTCCGACAAAGAATACATATATTTTTGTTCCAGCCGGTACAGTACATTGCTATAAAACGAAGTAGCCATGATAGGTGCCAATACCGAACGGAAGATTATCAGAAAGAAAGCATTCGACAACAAAAACTTCGGGTTCAAATCTTCTACGGCAAACAGGGCAAAGGCTATAATCAAAGTCAACATACCCAAGCCACGAAAGAATAAGGGCAGGTATAACATTTCATAAGTGCTATTCGGAGAGATGCCGAAATACAGGATACCGAAGAAAATCACAAAGCAACTCATTCCCCCCGCTATCAGAAAGCGGAAACGCCAACGCTGCCAGCGAAACCACCAGAAGCAGATAAACGCACCGACTATATACCCGGGAAGCAGATAGATATAAAGGGAATAGGTATGCGTAGTGTCCACTTTCAGAATAATAGTCAGATAGTTAGTCAATAAAGTGGTTGATGTACTGAAAAACATGACAAGCATCATATAAAGATAGCCGACAATCGCTTTGGCCTGAAATAAGGGTGCAAGACTTACATAAGGTTTCTCCGAATGGCTCTGATACCAGATAAACAAGGCAATCAGCATAGGAGCTATGATGATATATGCACATATCTTACCGGATGCCATCCAATCGAGCACTTTTCCATAATTGATAACGTACATCAACATCAACAGTCCGGTCGATATAACAAACATCTCACGAATATGCAAGTCGGACAAGGCAACGGCTTTAATGGGGCGGTTATGACGGAAACAGATGATAACAAACAAGATAGCTATCAAAATCAGTATCATCATAAAGTAATACATATATTTCCAGTTATAATGATATGCCAACAGAGCGGTTACCAACATCGAAGCCTGTCCCCCACCGTACACTAACGGATAAAAATAAGAATAAAACTCGCTACGCACATTCTTCCGGCTGAAAATCTTTTGGGCGTAACGGATAAACCACAGCATAAGAAAACCTTTCAGGAAACCGACGGCAAAACTGCAAACAATCAGAATATCAGCATTCTGCGTACGGGCGCAAACCCAACTCAGGAAGAATTGCAGTATCAAGTCAATCAACAACAGCGATTTCACGGAAAAGGCAGCCAGGACTTTAGGAATAATGGGATACGCGATAGCCATGCCTGCCGAAGCGGCATAATATCCCATTGTTATATCTTCCGAATTCGTACCGAGTGTATTCGAAACTTCAAGCATACTACCCGTATAAGAACCATTGAGCATAGTGACAGGAAGAATCACGACGAAGATACTGACAAGTCCGAGCCAATCGGGCACCCATTGGCGGATAGGTGCTTCCAACTCTTTCATCGTTATCATTTGCGCAGAGCTTCTGTTTCTACCATCATACCAGCTCTCAACTGTGCCATTTCTTCCGAAGAGACATCTTCCAGTTCAATCCGTACCGGTATCCGCTGTTGTACCTTTACAAAATTTCCGGCGGAGTTATCCGTAGGAACTAATGAATATTTGGAACCTGTCGCTTCGGAGATAGCGGTAACTTCTCCGTGGAAAATCTTTCCGGGCACTGCATCCACTTTTATACGCACTTGTTGGCCGATATAGATATTGGCAATCTGCGTTTCTTTATAATTGGCGGTAATCCATTTGTCCTTGTTGCGTACCAGATAAGAAATGGTTTGTCCGGTCTGTACATACTGACCGGGTTCCAAAGTCCGCCTGCCCATGTATCCGTCATAGGGAGCGATAAGAACCGTATAAGACAAATTCAGTTTAGCCAAGTCGAGGTCTGCTTCCTTGCGCAAAATGGCGGCTTCCGCACTCGTTGTTTTCTTGCTTGTTTCCGTATATTGCGAGAGTACCGACTGTTTCTGAGCAACCAATGCCTGATAACGCGCCTTTGCCGCTTCATAGGCAGCTTTAGTTTGCTCAAACTGTTGCTCCGGGACGGATTCTTCTTTCAACAAACGTTCAAAGCGATGATAATCCTGCTCTAGTTGCCAGAGTTTCGTTTTTGCTTCAGCAATGTTGGCATCCTGCACGGCGATATTTGTATGGGCAGTCTCAATGCCCGAATGAAGCACTTCCTGTGAGCCATGTACATCCAACAAAGCAGCTTCCGCTTCCTTCACCTTGATTTGATATTCACGGTTGTCAAGCACCAGTAAAGTATCCCCTTGACGCACATATTGATGTTCTTTAAAACATACCTCTTTTATATAACCCGAAGCCCGTACATTCAAGGGCGCTACATATTGGTCTACAAAAGCGTCATTCGTCACTTCATAATTTACATAACGCCAAAAGTAAGTGGCAGTCCACCAAAGGCCGGAACCTGCCAGACAGATACATACCAAATTTAAAATAATATTGCGGATTCTGAGCTTTTTCAGCTTCTTCTGTTTTTCTTTCAATTGATTTGCCATATCTGTTTTGTATATTAAAGACGACCACAAGCCTTCTGAAGTTGATAATAAGTATAAATCACACGGGTGCGTGCAGTAACCAACTGCAACTCGACATTCAGGCGGACGGAATTTGCGTCGAGCAAATCAGTCAGGATAGCCAGTTGATTCAGATAGCGGTTCTGCATGATACGGTAATTTTCTTCCGCCTGCCGGACGGACAGTTTCAAAGCCTCTACCCTCTGCATGGCTTCTCGATGCCGTAAGAATGCGGAACGTACTTCCATGCGGATTCCCTGCATTTTCTGCTCTTCCTCGTTCTTACGCAAAGACATCCTCATTTTGCTTTCTTTTATTTTATGATTGTTCTTATACAATGAGGATAAAGGATAAGAAACCGACAGTCCTACATTCCAGTTGTTATTGTACATATCCGCCAAGGTACGCGAGACAGGGCGTGCCAATGTATTCGATGCATATAACGATATACCGGGTAATGAGAAAGACTTGGTTGAACGGATTTCATTCCTTGCCAGTTCCGTTTGTGCACGAAGCAATTTCATCACCGGGTTGTTCGCATAAGCCTGAACGATATAATCATCATAAGATTGCAAGGCAACTGCTTGATAAAGCAGGGCAGTATCCGGCCGCAATAATACATTCTCGTCCTGCCCCAACAGAATATCGAGTTGCTGCGATACAAGCACAATACTGTTTTCCGTTTCCTGCAAAGACAGGCGGTCGTTAGTCAACTGCATCTCACTTCGCAATACATCATTATTAGTAATCAGCCCTTCCTTTTTCATCCGCCGTATATCATGCAACCGAAGTTCCGATTCTTCAATGTTTCGCATCAGTATCTCATGCTGCTTAAAGAGGCTGAAGAGATTCATATACTGATTCAGCAGTTTCAGTTTAATCTCCGCCCGGTCGGTCAAAGTCTGCAATTCGGCGACTTGCTTTTCAATATCCGCCTTATGGATAGCACTTCGGATTTTACCGCCCTGATAGAGAGGTTGTGCCAAATCAATCGCATAATTTTGTGACCAGTCCGGCGCGTCCGGGTAGAGAGGTGCGGACAGTCCCCGTTCCCAAACGACGGGTTGACCGACGAATCCGCCTTTCAGTCCAATCTGTAGTTCCGGTAGTCGCGCAGTTCTTGCAGTCCGTGTCCGTTCCTGCGCCATAGATTCTTTCATTGCATCCGCCTGAAGTTGCAGGCTATATTGTACGCCCCGTTCAAAGAGCTGGTCGACAGTAAGAAATAAAGAGTCTGTTTGTGCGTGCATCAATTGGGGAAAAGAAAACAGGCTGAATAAAATGACCGGATATAGTTTATATTTTTTCAAGAACATCATAAACACTGTTTAATTCAGACAACATGGTTTCAATACTTTCAATACCGATAATGTGTTCTGCATATACATAAACCTGGTCTAAAACCGGACGAATCTGCTCTTTAAACTCTTCACCCGCCGGAGTCAGAAATACCAGTTTATTACGACGGTCGTTCGGGTCTTCTTTCCGGCAGACGTATCCTTTCTTTTCCAGGTTGTTCATCAAGTTAGTCAGGCATGCTTTATCTTTCGCTATACGCTCCGCCAATATCTGCTGGCTGATGCCTTGTTCGTGCCATAAACTGCTCAATACTTGAAGCATCTCAAATGTAATACCTGCATTATTCTTCTTTAATGTTCGTTGCATAGACCGACGAAAAGCCATACGTGTACGGACAACCTGCAACATGAGTTCTCTGAACTCCGCTCCTTCTCTCATTTTTATTATCGTTTTTACCTTTTCGGGCGCAAAGATACGTATCTTCGTCGAATTAGTCAAACATTTGACTAATTTCATCTATCCAACTTCTTTTTTGAACCTATTTATTGAAATAATCAGATAAAATCTTGTTCATCTTAAATGTTTTATTTTACTTTGTATTACAAAGTACTTTTTACATGAATAAAGATAAAGCATTAGAATCGGTAAATGAGATAAAAGAGTTGATGGAAAAGTCCTCAAAGTTTATCTCTGTTAGTGGGCTTGCCGCAATCCTGGCAGGCATTTACGCATTGGCTGGCGCGTACATCGCGACACAAGTTATTACACCGGACACGTATTTAATCGTTGCCCTGGAATTAATGGCTATAATAGCCCTGTCGGTACTGGCAGCCGCAGCCGTTACTGCCGGCATCCTGTCCTACTGCAAATCCAAGAAGACAGGACAGAAGTTTTTCAGCCGGCTCACCTATCGGGCATTATGGAATTTTTCGCTTCCGATGCTGACAGGCGGCATTGTGTGTATTTCTATCCTGATGCACGAGTATTATGATATTCTGGCATCTGTCATGCTTCTATTCTACGGACTGGCGTTGGTCAATGCATCCAAGTTTACCTATTCCAGCGTGGCATGGCTGGGATATGCTTTCATTTGCCTGGGCGCTGTCGACTGTTTCTGGGCGGGTCATTCACTTCTGTTCTGGACGATAGGTTTCGGTGGTTTCCATATCCTCTATGGCATATTGTTCTATTTACATTACGAAAGAAAGAAATCATAAATGATAGAATCATTCCAATATATTAATAAAGCATTCGAAAGCAAGGTACGACTGGGTATCATGGCTGTTCTGATGGTGAATGAGGAAGCTGATTTCAATTTTCTGAAAGAACAGCTCGCATTGACCGACGGCAACCTTGCCAGTCATACCCGTGCCCTGGAAGAACTGGGATATATCGTATGCAACAAAAGTTTTGTCGGACGAAAGCCGCGAACTGCCTTTCAAGCGACTTCGCAAGGCAGGGAAGCTTTCAAATCTCATATTGAAGCTCTGGAGCAATTTTTAAAATCAAAATAATTCATTCATCTAAACACTATCAGCTTATGGACGGTTTCAATGAAAATTCAAACGAGCAACAAGCACAGCAACCTATGGGATGCCTTCACCGTTTCTCCAAAACAATCAAAGTGGTCATCATCGGGGGATTAATCCTTCTTCTGATGATACCGATGTTCATGATCGAAGATCTTATTTCCGAGCGGGGACGCACGCAGGAAGAAGCAATTAATGAAGTAAGCGAAAAATGGAGCCTTGCCCAAACCATTACCGGCCCCTATCTGAATATCCAGTATCCGGTAACGACAGAGAACAACGGGGAAAAAAAGGTATCAATCAAAGACCTGATACTCTTCCCCGACGAACTTTTGATTAACGGGCAACTAAAGACCGAAATCCTGAAAAGAAGTCTCTATGAAGTCAATGTGTATCAATCGGAACTGACTCTGAAAGGTTCTTTCAGCTCGGAAGAACTGATAAAGAGCAGAATAGATATGGGGCAACTGCAATTCGACAGAGCCGCTATTTGTCTGAATCTGACCGACATGCGTGGTATCAGCGAACAGATTAGTATCACCTTCGGAGATTCCGTCTATGTATTTGAGCCGGGAATGGATAACAGAGGGATTGATAATACGGGCGTACATGCCATTGCGGATTTATCGGAACTGAAGAACAATAAGAAATTGCCTTACGAAGTAAAAATCAAACTGAAAGGCTCGCAATCCATTAACTTCATCCCATTGGGTAAAACAACCCGCGTCGACTTGAAAGCCAATTGGAACACACCGAGCTTTACAGGAAGCTATTTACCCAATAACCGGGATATTACCGAGAAAGAATTTTCGGCACAATGGCAAGTCTTGAACTTGAACCGGAATTACTCACAAGTAATGATTGACTATACCAATTTTAATATTAAAAATATAGATAATTCCAGTTTCGGCGTCAATTTCAAGATTCCGGTAGAGCAGTATCAGCAGTCCATGCGTTCCGCTAAATATGCTATTCTGATTATTCTGCTGACGTTCGGCGTCATTTTCTTCACTGAAATTATGAATAAAACCCGTATTCATGCTTTACAGTATTTGTTAGTGGGATTGGCACTCTGTCTATTTTACAGTTTGCTCCTCTCCTTCTCCGAACACATCGGCTTCAACCCTGCCTATCTGTTATCTGCTACACTGACTATTATACTGGTAGGCGGATATATGTTTGGCATCACCAAGAGAAAGAAACCTTCATTAATCATGTCTGGGTTATTGGGAGTACTCTATCTTTATATATTTGTCCTTATCCAGTTAGAGACTTTTGCTCTGTTGACAGGCAGCTTGGGATTATTTATTATCCTGGCAATGGTGATGTATTTCTCAAAGAAAATAGATTGGTTCAATGAATAATCAGCTTTTCTTCTGAAACACTTGACAAACGACTTTTTATTTGGTATTTTTGAGGAAAGAAAAGTGATAAACAACATGAATAGTATTAAAGAAATAATAGATACATATTGATATTTAAACTGATATTCTTTAGTATCAGAGCAGATCTATAAAATCTTACCCAAGTTTACTAACATCAACGTATTCTTGGGTAAGTTTGTATATGCAAGTAACTGCTCATCAGAAGTATATAGCTACTTCCTAAACATAAGACATTTTCAAAATTAAGAACTTTTTATTATACGACCAATAGAATGGAATTTACTTTCGTATCACGGAAAAAGACATTGCTATGATATTGGCTCTTACAACATTGATTAAAGACGCTTTGTGTTTTCCCTCCGCAAGCAGCGAACTTAGCCATTTGGGAGAATGTTTCCAATGACTTTATGCTTAATACTTTTTGCTTGACCAAGTTGTCACGTATAATAATCCATCCTCAAAATCTCACCAAGTCTTTGTCAGGCAATAACATAACTTACCATGTTTTCAGCACAGACAAGAGTTCGGATAAAGAGAGCCGATAACCAGCTCTCAAATCCAATAAAGATTGAACCCCTTCCGGAGTGTTATCGAAAGACCGATGAGACAACTCTTACTATTTGCATAGACCATAGAAGATGATTTTACCAAAAAAGAGACCATCTATCTTTTTGTTGTTAGACAGCCTCACTATCCCACTCAAACAGTGACACCTTCCTCAGAAAATAGTGTCACTATTCTTATTTGTCTTTTTATTATCTTCATGCAGTATTTCAATATCTCAAGTATTTACTTATTGTACGTACACCTTAATTTTGAAAATTAACAATCTAATTTTTAACAGTATGAAAACTTTAATTGAAATGAAAAAAGTATATTGTTTTAATCGTTTCGTTTTATTCGTAATGGTACTAAGCTTGGCTACCACCTTTACTTCGTGTAGTAATGATGACGATGAGGATATTCCTGTATATTCTCTTAAAGACGTAGAAGGAAACTACTTGGGTAAAATGACAACTGAATCAGCCCCTGTCATCCCCACAGAAAATGCTGGTGAAAGTGAAGAACCAGTAGGAATTGAAGTAAACGCAGAAGTAAAAGACAACGAAATTGCTATCAATAAATTTCCTGTTGACGACCTGATTAAAAGTATCATCGAAGATCCGGACCAAGCTGAAATTATTATTAAAGCTATCGGAGATATCAATTACAAAATTCCCTACACAGCTACTTTCAACGAAAACAAAGATAACATCTTACTTCAACTTCAACCCGAACCTCTAGAAATTAAATTTGATCCTTCGACTCAACTAACAGCAAATGAAAAAGAAGCAACCGAAATTACTGTGATAGTAACTGTTCAGGCAGACGAAAAAGGAGATTTTGCCTATAATGGAAAAACATTAAAATTTGCTATAAAAGCGACAAAGGTAGAAGTGGGTAATACAACTTTAGATGAGTTCCCCATTACTACATTCAACTTCGATATGAGCAAAAAATAGGTAAATACTTATTTGCTATAAAACGATCAAAGAGCATGTCATACGTATATATGACACGCTCTTTTTATATATCACAAAACATGATAGGAATACAGCATTAACAAAACATAATTTTACAACACCAACCACCACCTTTACAATACCATATTACCAAATTCAGTCATTTACTATAATAAAACGGTCCTTTTATTATTACTTATCATTATTTTTACACCGAAGTAACAATAGATACCTTCTGACAACAAAAGACGTTTTACATAATTATTCACTTTATATATGAGAAAACGCAAACAGGTGCTAATTAGGAGCTCTCTCAATAGCACCATACAAACAATACGCTCACCTCCCACATCGTGCCGCATTCATAATATGCGACATTCAACAAATAAGAAAAACTGATTTATTAATTATTGTTACTTGGAGGAAATTCACCATTCCTTGAAAAATGATTCAAAATGTTAGGATTTAGACTCTACATATAGACCTCGTTTTCCAGATATTGACCTTCAAAAAGTAAATAATCTCAAACATTATTCTACTCGAGTTTATCAATGTACAACTATGAGATCATAGTTACAGTGAGCTTCCTCTTTTTTCTCAAACAAAAGGAGTGGGTCAATTCCCACTAAGTGGCGTTTCTAAAAAACGAATTGATATGAAATACTTAATAACAACGTCACTCCTCACTTCTATCATTATAGTAATAGCTATCCCCAATCTATTAAACTCCATTCTTCTATTAACAGCAGGAGGAGTCTCATTATACTGGTCCTTATCCTATTTTATCACCATGCAAAAAGAAACAAATCTTTTGAAGGAAGAGAATCTGTATTTTATAGATTCTTTTCAAAGCATACGTATTCCTATTACTCAGATTCATATCTCTTTGCAAATGATATGCAACAAGCATTACCCTGAAGAAATCAGACAGGAACTATTACGCAGTATAGATTGTCTCAATGAGCATCTATACAGATTAATGAACCTAAAACAATTGTTTATTCATCCCCAAAGCATAGATATTGCAGAGTATGAACTAGGATATTTTCTTAAAGACAGAGTCAATTCACTAAAAGATCATGCCGCAAATAAGCAGGTAAAATTAAAAGTTAAAACTGAATTTCATTATGCCAGTGCATGGATCGACCAAAGTAAAATATCTCCAGTCATCGACAAATTTATTAAGAACGCTATCGACTATACCGAACCGAAAAAACAATTATACTCTCAATCTCTCTAAGTACAGAACACTGGAAAATCAGCATAAACAACTTCGAAAATAGAAAACTGATACAATGCTATAAATGCAAAAGACATCCGTTGCTCAAACGGAAGGAAGAACTTGAATATGATTTTGCAAAAAGTATATTTTGCAAAAAACTGACAGAATTATGCAACGGGAAGATTCTTATCAATCATTTAAACCACAATGTTTCATTGAATTTCCCACTAAAGCATTCATACAAAAATGTACCCGAACGCCCTAGAATACATATCAATGAAAATCAAGAAGAGAAAAAAATAGATAATTTATTCCACAAGATTCCTCCCCAAAGAGGCTCAACCAAGCCTACTATTATCATTGCTGACAGTAATGAAAATTTCAGGTTTTATCTGGAAGCGCATTTATCAAAAGACTACATTATAAAGAGTTTCTGAAAATGGTTCAGAAGTACTGGAAAGTATAAAGGAGGAACATCCGGATTTAATCATTAGCGATACCGTACTGCACGGGATGAGTGGAAATGAACTATCGTCAAGATTGAAAACATCCGGAGATACTTCCATTATTCCTATTATCCTTTACGGCTCCCACATTGATATAGACCGACGTCACAAAAGAGAGACATCTCTGGCTGATACATTTCTGTATATTCCTTTCCATATAGAAGATTTAAAAATAGAAATAACTGTTCTTATTAGAAATAGTCGTTTCCTTAGAAAAGCATTTTTACAACAAATATTCGGTGAACAATTTATAAGGATACAGACAACAAAAAACTTAGATAACGCTAATTTCACATTTATCAACAAAGTAAAAGAATTCATTTTAGAGAATATAGACAGAGAGGACCTGACTATTGACGACATAGCTTCACAATTATGTATGAGTAGAACCGCTTTCTACAATAAATGGAAATTACTGACAGGAGAAGCTCCCAAATTCTTTATCTACCGTATCCGCATGGAAAAAGCCCGCGAACTGTTAGAAAGCGGAAAATGTCCTGTAAATGTAGTGCCGGAGATGATCGGACTTAGAAACTTAAAAAACTTTCGTAACAGATATAAAGAGTATTTCAAAATAACACCCTGTGAATCTATAAAAAGGAATAGAGTGACTACATTATTGACAAAAGAAATAAGAAAGAGAGTAGACATATAATCAAAACACACTCTTTTTTCTTATTTTTGTAAAAAACAAACTATATGAAAACAACTACAGCTGAAAACATTGAAAAGAACTAAAAGCACTAGCAGATCCGAAATATCGAAAATTCCACTCTTACCTACTCCCTGGAACCGACAATATTCTTGGTGTGCGTATACCTCAACTGCGGACAATGGCAAAAGATATAATCAAGAAAGATGATTGGCGTCCATTTGTCGAAACAACCAATACCAATTATTATGAAGAAACAATGCTTCAGGGAATGATTATTGGCTTAGCCAAAATGAACCTTGACGAACAGATTAACTATATAAGCCTGTTTATTCCTCGAATCAACAATTGGGCAGTATGCGATATTTTTAGCAGTGAACTTAAAACAGCCGTACGAAAAGGAAAAGAAACCGTATGGCAATTTATCCAGCCTTATCTGAAATCACAAAAGGAATTTGAAATACGTTTCGGTATTGTAATGTTATTCCATTATATAAACGAAGAGCATATTGATTCATTATTAGCATATGCCGATCTAAACGAAGGTGTGTCGTAATACACGATGCGCCTTCTTTTTTTTCATTGACTATAAAAATCGGTTCATTTTTTTAAGCTGCGATATTTTGAGGATTTCTTTGGTTTATGTGTTCGCAACATCTAAATAGAGCAACTGTAAGCTCATAAAACGGTCTAATCAGCCAATCCATACCTTCTTTAGTCATTTTTGCACACATCTTTTTTATATTGAAGGCAATGGCAAAGAAGGAAAAGTCCATGAAGACCTTATCCTTTCCAAAATGGCGGAAACGTTTGTAATTCATATTGTTTTTCATTTGTCCGAACACGGCTTCCGGTTCTATGCATCTCTGTCCTCTGTGTTTCAGTCCTTCCTCTGAGCAGAGCAGCTCTTTGGCTTTTTGCTTGTATTTTCTGAGTCTGTGATTCAACTCTATCGTTCTGTTCCCCTTTGCTTTAAAACATCGGCATCTTAGCGGACAGCCTTCACATCTGATGGCTCTGTACCTGGCATTTTCGCTGACATATCCGGATGCTGTTTTCACATGTCTAGTCCCTATCCTTTGCATCTTCTGTCCCATGGGGCAGATACAAAAGTCTTGTTCTTCATTGTAGTAGAAGTTTTCCGCCCTGAACGGGTCCGGTTTGAATCTCGGCCGCTGTTCCATGTGGAAGTAGTTGTATTTGACGTAGCCCGCCATACCGTTTTCTGACATGAAGCGGTAATTCTCCTCAGAACCGTAGCCGGAATCGGCCACCACCGTATGGGCCAACCTGTCATATCTGCTTGAGAAGGATTGCAGGAAAGGTATCATGGTCAGTGTATCCGTAGGGTTCGGGAAGAGTGCAAAATCGGTAATGAACTGGTTCTCGGTGCCGATCTGGAGGTTGTAACCGGGCTTTGTCTGGCCGTTACGCATGGCATCCTCCTTCATTCTCATGAAAGTAGCGTCCTTGTCCGTTTTGGAATAGGAGTTCCTGTCCTGTAGCGTGTTCAGACGGTTGTCGTATTCCTGCAGCTTGTCCCTGTGTTCTTCCAGTTCCTTCAGCTGTTTGCGTTTCTTTTTCAACGCAGTCTTTTCCTCTTTCGTGGAGGGCTCAGGAACCTGTTCAAGTGCTTTCCGCAATTCTCCAGCCATTTCAGTCAGCATGGCCGGAGTGAACTCAATCTCCTCATTGCTTTCCGATGAGTTCTCCTGGGCGATGACATCGTCTATCTGCCCTAACAGGACATATATCTTCTTCATCAGGCGTTCACGGTTCCGCTCAACCGTTTTTCGCCAGACGAAAGTATACTTATTGGCTTTGGACTCAATCTTTGTCCCGTCAATGTATTCCACATTCAGCCTGATGAAGCCTTTGGAAGAGAGAAGGAGTACGGTTTGGGTAAATACCTCGTTGATTTCCTTTTTCACCCGGTTGCGGAAACGGTTGATGGTAATGAAATCAGGTTTCTCATATCCGGCAAGCCAGATATAATGGATGTCACGATGAAGGAGCTTTTTCAATTTTACGGCAGGAGTAGACGTTGTTCATATAGGCATAGAGAATGACCTTGAGCATCATCCTGGGATGGTAAGGGCTGCGGCCGCATTCCTTATACAACTTCCTGAAACTTTCAAGGTTC
>VOFB01001792.1_pt1 | contig 42109 bp, 65 predicted proteins | sample 5384141 | NCBI WGS metagenome assembly VOFB01 (sample SAMN12384721, study PRJNA508395) | human gut metagenome | isolation source: healthy gut A | host: Homo sapiens
ATCAATTGTACTTCGTTTCAGTTACGTATTGCTTGTTGTTACCGAGTCAGCATGGAACTACGGTTTGAGTATGTACGCGAACATTTGAATTCGGTTTTTGAGGCGCCGAAGATCTTTCTTTCCATAACTTTGGCCTACGACAGGAAGCGCGAATTGCTGCTTCTTCAGTGCGTTGTTATGACGTTCCAGAAAGAAGACAGGCGACCAGCAAAATGCATTAACGTTCGCCTTCTGCTTCTTTCGCGATACCGTCGCTTGTGGTGAAAGCGATTTCTTGAGAAGCGGTGGAACAGCTTCACGGATATGATAGCGATGCGTGTATTCACGTTTGGGTATTGGTAATCGCTGAGGTTTTCCTGGCGGAAGAAATGTTAAGTTCGCAGGCATACTCTTTCAAAATATCATTTTGAATAGTACCGCGCAGTTTGCAGCAGAAACGCCTTGTTTCTCAACTGCGATGTACATGCAAAGGTGCGGATGCAGGAGCGTTGATGGTCATGCCCACTAACGCCTCTATTATCCTGTCCGTCATCGCATAATCCTCTAAGCTGGGCTCCGCGTCTCCCGCTCGGATGATTATGCGTTACTATCACCTTCGCTGCGTCATATCTTAACGCCTGCTTTACTATCTCCCTCGGATACACCGATACCTGGTCTATCGTTCCCGTCGCCACCGTCTCCATTCCGTTTAAATACCAGTTCTTGTCCAAACAGAATACGTTTACTGTTTCCACCGTCTTCCCATAATATTTTATCCTTGCATACTGCTCCATCTTTTCATAGCTGTCCAGCTTCGGCCTCTTGCCAAAGCTGTCCGCTTCCAGCCTAGCCGCCAGCTGCGGTATCATGCTCAGCAGTACTGCCGTTTGCTTATTCATCCCTTTTACATGCATAAGCTCCTCTGCGCTCATATCAGTCCTCTGTCTATAGAGCCATATCTGCTTTCCAGTCTCTCTATCAGCTCCTCCGCTTGCTCTCCTTCTGTAGCGTATCCCGCTATAAGCAGCTCCAGCAGCTCTTTATATTCCAAACCATCTGTTCCTTCTCACGGTATTTCCTCATTAATTCCTTCTGTCTCTCTGTTCGCAACACGTTCACCTCCTATGTAACAACAATATAAATTATTATACCATAACGACATACAGATTTAAAGACGTTCTTTTCAGTTATATATTTTATTAAGGCTGCATAAATTTAAAAAAGCTATTGAAAGGCGGATAACAGATGAAAAAAAACAAGCAGAGGTTTAGTTGAATATGCCAAAAGCATGATAGGCATGCCTTATGTGCGCGGGACCTACGGAAAAATCGGGAATCGGGATATGTTGGAACTAAAACGACGACAATATTCGGAACAATTTATAAATGACTACGATTATATATTAGAAAATTGGGAATTTTTTAATAATAAGCCCTGGCATGACGCACCGGGCCTTATAAAGGGATATTATTGGCAGAATGAGCGTGGAAGCATAGTATATAAACTGGATGCCAGGGCCTACCTCAGCGCAGGAGGACTATACAGCGCATCAGATAAAAAAGGTCCGATATCTGAAATGCCGAATTTGCCCGGGTTATTGGTATATTATCCCGGTCATATAAGGGGGATATACATAGGCAATGGCGAAATAGTAGAAGCCCTGGATGTAAAAGCGCGGGGTCGTATGTTCATCATTATCCGAGCGTCCCTTCACCCATTGGTGTCGCTGCCCATATGTTACATACGGAAAAATAAAAAGAGGGAGAGCCTAAGCTCCTACCCGGACGATATATTATAAGCATCTCCAACGACGTATCACTAAATCTGCGAAAAAAAGCCCGGCATAAACAGCGAAATAATCAAAGCTTTGCCCAGGGGTAGTGAGCTTACCATAACTGCGCTTTCCGGGTCATAGGGGAAAAGCCGAATGCGGTACTCAGACAGGCTGGGTCTCTTTTTCAACAGCGGCCGTCCCACTCTTTACCAGAATTGAGGGGACAGCGCCAGAAGATTGCTTGCTCGAATTGAAGAGCTTACCATAGAAAGAGACGAGCTGCTTAGCGCGCTAAACGAAGCACATAGTGCATTAGAAGCCATATCTAAACTCTGTACTTTTTAATATTAATTTAATTTTTTACGCGCAAGGAGGAATGGCGCATTTGCGAGGCAAAGGCTCGCAAATGCGCCATTCCCTTTTGTTTCGGGATAAGCCATTATGGGGCCAATGGCCCCATAATGGCTTATCCCGACCCTGAGGGTAAATTTTTATTTTGGGGGCGGCGCGCGATTTTTGGCGCCCGCAGGGCGCCAAAATCAGGCGGCACCTTTTTTCTTGGGAAAGCTCCGCTTTCCCAGAAAAAAGATGCCACCACCGGCCTCCGGCAAAGCCGGAGGCCGGGTGCGCGCCGCCCCATAAAAACAAGTATCATATATTAAACTTACCTTCGCCTACTATATTTTTTTGTTACTGTCAGTAAACAATACTGTTACCTGTCTGTCCGATAAAACCAAAGCGCAGCCAATATAATCCGTCGTCTTCCTGCTAACGTCACATACCGGCTTAGACGCTATTATGACCGGACAGCTCTGCCCAAGCGTATCAAGCTTACCGCCGGGATAGCTTATATCTAATATATGCAAATGTCCGCTCAGCATAAAATGAGGATGTATATTCTCATTTATCAATTCAGTCCATTGACTGTAAATCTCCTTTTCTATATTGTAAGGAGCCTGCCTAATATGGGTAATCGGAGAATGGCTTATTACAAGCCTATATTTAACGCCCGGCGCATTAAACTCACTTTCAGCATTCGCTATTATTCGCTTGATAAATTCAGTTTCCTCCATTCTAAAAGCATGATGGCAAACCGTGTGCCCGTATTCGGGATAATTATCATCACAACACTCGCCGCAGTCTAAAATCAAAGCCCAAATATCGCCCAGCCTGACCGAATAATAGGAACGTCCGTCAACTAATGGAGTATATTCTTCAAGTTTTTTCAGCCAAATAGCCTCTGTTGTCATGATTGCCCTTTGTAAAGATTATCGGTATTTCTCCGCCCGTCAGTCTGCCCGCCAAATAATATAAATAATCAAAATCCTGGTCCTTATGACAAAAATCAAAGGTATCGCCGTTCAAAACAAGCAAATGCAAATCTTTTCCAAAATACTGGCCCGCCATATGAGGCAGCGTATTCAACTGATGCGCATCGGCGACCTGATATATATTAATTCTGCCTCCGCAGGGTACCGGACGAAAAATATACTCCAGTTTTTCTATTTCGCCAGTTATCGGTACGGAATCCTTTCTATCCAGCACCCGTCTGAAGCAAAGCGTATATTTTCCCGCCCTGTCCAACTCTGCCATGGGCACAACCGCCCCTATGCGCACGGCAGGCGCTTCTCAATACCCCGTTTGACGCATCATAGTATTTATGGTTATTAACTTCCACCCAATATACCAGCGGAGTATCTGTAACCGACATTATCTGATAATTGCTGCCCGCGGCAAAAACTGCCGGCGGCGTTAAAAAAGGTGAGTTCATATTCATTTACCTCTAATTATTCCAATATCTATTGCCGTAATTCAATACCTATACTCCCGGCCGATAATACTTGTCTATAAAATCTATTAATTTGCTGACCCTGTTAGTCAGCACAAAGCAACCATATTTCAGTTCTTCCTTAAAATACTCGTCAAACTCCTCGTCCGTTTTAAGGGAAAACTCATAATAGTGGTCTATCCGGCCGCAGCCCGTCCAGCGCGGCCCGCGCGAAAAGCATGTCGGCGCCGCCTGTCCGAATTCAGATAACAGAAGAGTCCTATAATAATATGCTTCGTCCGCCGTCTTAGCCATAGCAGAATAGGTGAAGCATCTGTATGCCTTGTCTCTTTAATAATTTCGTATATTTTATCCCAATGAGATGTCGTTACTCTGTCTAGAACCAGAAGACTGCGCTCGTTGCACACAATAAACGCTTCCTTAAGCGTAGGTATTATATAATCTGTTATCTCACTATCAGCCGCGCTGTATTCCCCATTGCCCGTTCTCAGCCGAAGCTGGCATAGCTGCTCATAGGTCCAGGCTGAAATACTGCTTGAAACAGGCAGCTTTATGCCATTGACCGTCTGCCCGCGCTTCAGGGCCCAGTCGGTGGTAACGCTTAAATCCTCACCGTGCATTAGCACAAGCACTTTGTCCCTGGTCATGCATACGTCCAATTCTATCATATCAGCGCCTTTTTTAACAGCGCTTATCACAGCCTCTATGGAGTTTTCCGGATAGCTTTCTATATCGCCGCGGTGCGCATAGCACATAGGACGCGCTTCAGCATCGGTAAAATCCTTTAATTTCCCTTCAAAATCAATATCCATTCTGGAGGCTGCCATTCATACTGCCATACCGTTTCAAACTTATCTATATCCGCTATATATTCCTCGCGCGACGCTGCGCGAAACTGCCCGCTAACCCCGGCAGCCATATCCCAAGTGCTTATATTTTCTGTTTTATTTTCCATAAATGAATTTATATACCGGCTGACCGCAGTATATGTATTTTCAGCCGAGCTGCCCCGCAATACAAGGCAGTTATCCTTTCCGTTAATTATATATCCGTTTTGATTAAACTGCTCCCAAAGCTTATCAGGATAATCCAGGCCGGTTTCCCCTATATATACGATAAGAACAGGTAATCCGCTATTCTCCTCTGGAGGCGAATAAGCATCTGCGTCCTCAAGCACGGCGTCTATATCTTCCCTTACAAAATTATAGAACAGCTCAGCAGCCTGTAATTCATACGCCCTGGCCTGCGACGGACGCACTATAACGCACCCATTATAAAGATTCTTTATCGGCTGGGCCGGAAGCGTATCAAAATTCAATTGTTCCGTAGGCTGTGCAGAAGGAGACGCCGTTGAACTCTGGCTTGAGGCTTATCTAAAGCCGGCCCGGTATTGGGAGGGAAGCCGTATTAAGCACGCTCTGAGTCGAAGCCGAAGCGTTTCCATTTTCACCGGCGCACGAAACGCAGCCTAAAGCCAGTACTGCGCAGATAAGCAGCAGCAATCCTTTTTTCAACAGTCTAAACATAATATTTTTTCCTCCCGCCCATTAAGGCAAAACATTCTTGCTTTTATTAGCTCGCAACCTAATATTCCAGCAGTATTTGCTCAATATTATGCAAATCCTTCTGCTCCAGACCCACCCTGTCTGTTAAAAACGCGCGCGCCTGAGCTTTAAGACTGGCGCCTGGATAATTATTCTTCAAATGCTCAAACACCTCAACATAGGTAAAATCCTTATTGCATCTGCCCCTAACGCCGAATTTAGCAAAGGTAGAGATTTCAAAATCCCTGGTAATATCATGAAATGACACTCCCAAAGCGCTTTTAAGCAGCGCTATTACAGTACCTGTCCGGTCGGCGCCCGCCCAGCAGTGAAATATATAGGATAGCTGTCCGGATTGGCAAACAGCTTAAATATTTCCTTAAGCCTTTGATTAAACTGCTCCTGAAAGATATCCATATAGCCCAGCACAGGCAAACGAACGTAATTGACGCTGTCGCCTAAAGGACTGGCCGTTAAAAATCCTGATTCCTCCTCGCTGCGCAAATCCAAATCAGTTCTTATCCCCAGCTCTTCCAGCATAGTACGCCTGCCCTCAGGGGTTATTTCTATTGCATGATTGCCTATAAGATTCATTTCGCTGCCCCTATAGAGCAGTCCCTGGCGTATAAGCGCCTCTCCGGCGGGCCAGCCGCCCGCATCCCTGACATTGCACACTCCCTGCACATCTATCAGGTCTGGGCGCCTTAGGCCGTTTCAAAGCTGCCTAAGCAGCTTTGAGATACGCCCTCGGCCCTAAACTCATAATCATAAACCGCACCCGAATATAAATTGATTAAAACGGCTTCATCCTGGCCAGGGACAATCTCCAGGCTGCATTTTGAATCACTAAAGCCTCTTGGCTTTACATCCAGCCGGCAGGCTATCTCCCTAAATCGCTCGGGCACGGGCAAACGCACGGGCAGCGGCTTATCCTTTGGAGAACTGCCTCCGTTATATGCAGTCAAATCCAGCTTTTCAAAGTCGTCATTTAAATAATTTATAATTTCATCAGGCAGCAAAATATATTGTTTCATTAAATATCCTCGCCGTACTATTTTTTACTGCCCGGCAACGTTAAACGGTATTCCGGCAGCAATTTAAAAATACCTCTATCCTTTATTAACAGTATAAAATAAAACTTAGCCAAACTCAAATTACATATTTTTTGTTCGTATAAATTATTTTAATACGCCCATTGAAATTTGACATTTTTTGTATTTAATTTTTCCATCCAAAATTTCTTTCATATAAAGAACACCCATACAGCGCGGGTCGCGCAGCTTTTAAAAAGAATAATTTTTATATAAGAATCACATGTTAAATAAATTTTACTGGGTTTTATCTGTTCTTTGCAAAATTAAACTTGTATTTGCACTCACGATAGTTTAAAATATAATTGCATGTTAATATCATTTCGGGAGTGATTTTTCTTGGACCAAAAGCTTCAAACTCTTTTAACACTTGCTACCCGGCTTAATTACACCAAGACTGCCGAGGAGCTTAATCTAACCCAGCCGGCAGTCACTCACCATATAAAGCAGCTGGAATGGGAATACGAGATAAAAATATTTGTAAAGGACGGCAAAAGGCTGGCAATTACCCCCGACGGGAGCTCTTTTAAAGTATGCCAACAAGGTGGCGGGGCTGGAAAATGCGCTTATAAAGGAATTGGCTGACAAAAAGAGCGCACCGAAAACGTTTTACCGTGGGCATAACCTCTACCATAGGGGAATATCTGCTGCCCATGCTCTTCTCTCAATACTGCCGGCAGCATAAATCTACCGTGCTTAACATATATACCAGCGATGTTTCACATATCATGGCCAAGATGAACCACTACGAAATTGACTGGGCCGTACTGGCCCATACGCCCTCCAGCGAGGACTATCACTCCATTCTTTTAGACACAGATTATCTCTGCTTAGCCGTAAGCGCCGAGCATCCCTTGCCAAGCGGGAAAGCGTAAGCCTGGAGGAATTAAAAAGGAGCCCTTTATTCTGCCCTATTCAAATTCCAGCGTGCGTATTCTCTGGGAACAGGCGCTTATCCGACGGGGAGAAAATATAGAGGATTTCAACATCAATATAGAAAGCGATAACTTAGCTACTATTAAGAATTTTACCGAAGCTAATCTTGGCGTTACCATAATGTCCTATTCCTCCTGCATGAAGGAGGAGGCTTCAGGAAGGCTGGCGGTTGTCCCTATAGATAACGTAGAAATTCCCAGAAATATCAATATAATTTACCGTACAAATTTCACCTATCCTCATATCTTTACAGAACTGAAGAATTTATACACATCCATTAAAAACAGCATGATTAAAGGCGGTGTCAAATAAGAAAAGCTTTTTACGGCAATATGGCAGAACGCCGGCGGGAGCTAAAGCTCCCGCCGGCGTTCTGTTGCGCGCATTCAGCCTTAAAAAAAGGGGGGCGGCGCGGCCCCGAAGGCCGGGCCAGCGGATTGGCTTTTCCCCGAAAGCGAAACGCTTTCGGGAAAAGCAATCCGCTGGATTTTGGCGCCCCTTTGGGGCGCCAAAATGCCGCGCCGCCCCCATTTTTTAGGCTGAAAATCTGTCCAAAAAAGCTCGGCTATATGCCGCCCGGCGTTTGGCAGGCGCTTTAAGCGCCTGCCTGGGCCGAGCCTTTATGGCTCGGCCCGCGGCCGGAGGCCGCAAACGCCGGGCGGCATATAGCCGAGCTTTTAAAATGCCTAAACCCATTTCTAATAGCCTAATTCCTGCTTCCTTATTTCCAGCGCTCTAACCGGCCTCTTAGTAGTTATATTAACCAGACCCAAGCCCATTAAACGCTTTAAATCCTCATCCTCGTCAGCCGTCCAAACAGTAAAATTATAACCGTTCCGGCGCACATATTCCAGAAGCTCAGGCGTAACCATATGATACCCACGCATATAACCCTGTCCCTGTTATAACCGTTTAAATAAGCCACGCCTTCCCTCACCCGCGCATAGTTATCAGCCGAGGGAAAAATACTGTTCCACCAGCCCGCAATGGCCCCCCGATTCCTTAAGAAACTGGGCGTCTTCATTGCTGACTTGCCCGGTAAAATGTATCCTGTCTGCAACCGACATTCTTTCGGCCAGCTCTATAACCGGCTTAACCAGTCCAAAATGCTTTACATCGCAGTTTATAAGCACATTTTTATACGGCCGCACCATTTCAAAAGCAGGTCTTAAGCTCAGGCCTGCCCGAAGAATCCTCTAATGCGTCGTGGGAAAGATAAAGCCGCTCGCCGTCATTTTGAATATCTATTTCAACAACCTCCGCTCCGCTTGCAAGCGCAGCCTCTATATGCTCAACGCTGTTCCAGGGCGTACCCCGCAGCCGGTATGAGCGGTAATATAGGTGTAATTCTCCCTAAGCTTTTTATTAAAATATATATCGCATTTATCCATCATTTCTCCTCCGTTCCAATAGTAAAGCAATAGCAGCCGCTGCCTATCTCCTGCGGCTGTTCATATTCAATTTTAGACGCCTCCTCCGAATAAACGGCGGGCAGATAAAGCTGCGCCTTTACGCCGAAGGGGATATTAAGATATATGTGAAAAGCGCCGTATTTGCGCACCCAGCGCACCCCTATATCCCCCTTTATAGTATTAATCCGGCACTGCGCGCTTAAGAGGCCGGTGGGGAAATACGGCTGTATCCTTATATTCGCGCAGCCCGGCTCAAGCACGGACACGCCGCATATATAGCCGTAAAGCCATTTATCTACCGAAGCGTACATAGGATGAGAATGCGAATTCATGGTAGGATTCTTTTTCAGCTCAAAGCGCTCCCAAATGGTCGTACCCTCATTTTGAATGGAATAGCCGTACGACGGATATTTATCCAGCGTCATCAGCGTATATGCGTCGTCCGCATAGCCATAGCGCGTAAGCATTTCCACCATATAGCGCAGGCATATGCTGCCCGCCGTAAAACGATAATGATTATTCCGGAGCTGGTCGCGCATAAACTCAGCAGCCCTGGCGCGGCTTTCCTCAGGCAGAATATCCAGCCAGAGCGCAAAGGCCTGGCAGGCGTCCGAGCCCGTACCAACCCTGCCTGTCTGTGCGTCAAACCATTTATTCAAAAAGGCCTCGCGTATCCTTTGGGCGGTTTGAGCATATTTTTCACTTTGTTCGGTCAAGCCCAGATGCTGCGCAAATAAGGAAAGCAGCAGGCAGTTATAATAGGAATAGCCCGTAGAAAGCAATTCGCCCGGAGTTACTGCCGAATAGCACCGCTCGGCGTCTATACAGGCATAGTCGGGCGAGGCCCAGTCCCCGTTAAGGGTAAAATTCAAAATATAATCCTCAGAACGGCCCAAAAGATAATCCTCCCAGGCCTTGAAATGCTCGTAGCCTTCGCGTATCAGCTCATGATTGCCTGCAAAAAGCAGACTTGCAGCCCCGCTATAAGGAAGGAGGAGCAAACGGGGTCGGCCGGACGGGCGCTGTATATGTATGGATTAGTATATGCTATCATGCCGTCCTGCTGGTCGTTTATTATATCCCCTAACGGTTTTGGTAAACAGCCGGCTCACATTGAAATTATAGGGCAGCGCGCCAAAGCGCGGCGTTAAATCGTTAATCCACGCCATGCGCTCGTTTCGCTGAGGGCAGTCGGTAAAATACTGTATATATTGGATTTTTTCCGTCTGCACGCAGTTCTTATGTATGCGGTTGAGCATAGGGCTGCCGCATTCAAAAAGCTGCCGCTGGCCATATCGCTGTAAAGCGCCACCGCCTCTATATCCTCCGCGGAAAAATCCTCATAGCCGCTTATCTGAGCGTATCTGAAGCCATGATAGGTAAAGGCGGGTGAAAAATACTCATTATTGTATTCCCTGCCCGAAGATATAAATTCGTCCCGCGCCTTAACCCCGCGCAGAGGAGCCATATAGAGCGTGCCGTCCTCGTCCAGCATTTCAGCGTGCTCTATAACAACGCTCTGGCCTTCAAGCATTTTTTTCGGGCAGGCGCAGACGGCAGAAGCCGGCTATATTCTGGCCGAAATCAACTACGGCCACACCCGGCCTGGGCCAAAAATACTTACCGGCTTATATACCTCGTGCATGGTTATAGGCTCGGCGGCGTCCGCCCGCATAACGCCTAAGGCGGGCGCGTTTATAACCGTCAGTTCCTCTTCTCTGCCCTTAAGCCGCTCGTCGTACACCATCCCGTCGTAAAGATTGGCCTCAATAATAGGAGTGCGCCTGGCCCTCCAATTACTGTTGTCCGTATGTATCCACTTAACGCTGCCGTCCGTCATGCTCAGCTTTATGGAGGCGCTTAATTGAGGCGCGCCGAAAAATTCTATTTCACGGCGTATATGGTCAAAGATAAACTGGCTGTCCATGCGCCTCCAGCCGTCGGCCACCGTTACGGCCACGTCGTTAACGCCCTCCTTAAGCAGTCTGCCCGCGTCCAGCACCTCATAGCAGCACAATTTAGCAAAATTAGTATATGAGGGCGCCAATTCTCCCTCTTTTGAGAGGCTGTCCGTTTACGCTTACCCTATGATAGCCTACGCCGCAGACAAATATTACGCAGCCCGCTATATCCCCTTTATTTTCAAAACTGGTATAAAACTGCGCGGGTACCCGCACCTTATCCTCCTTAACGGCAATCCAGCCCGCCTGCCATTCCATTTTTCCCGCTGTAAATTCCTTAGGCGCGGACCAATTGCTTATGCGGCCGTGATTATCCGTCAGACGGACGCGCGCGCAGTAAACCTCGCCCGCCTCAAACGCAGGCCCCTCGTACTTAGCCCGCTGTTCCTTTTTCAGCGCTCCTCCGGTCCATAATACTTTTGCCGGTTTTTTATTTGAAAACCTCTATTTCATAGCCCGTTTGCTCCGAATTGCTTAATTCTGAAACGGCGCTCCAGGAGAACGCGGGATGGTCGTTGTCAATTACGTCGTATTCCGAATAATCTACATACAGCTTATTAACCCTGAGCATACTTTTCTTCCTCCATAAAAATACTGCTTAAGCCGCAGGGCGCCGCATAAAAGCGGCGCGTCCAGCGGCCTGTACAGTTTATTTTACCTCATTTTCATTTTTTGCGGTCAGGCTGATTTTTTCTTGTTTTTAATCACAATATAAGCTATAACCCCTGCTATAATGACCACAGCCGCCGCTGCCAGCACAATAATCAGCGTATAATCTGTTTGGCCGTCCCCGCCTCCGCCGGCCGGAGAGGTCTGCGCGCTGTTATCCGCCGTCTGCTCGCTCGGCTCTAAAGCTTCCCTGCTGGGAGAAAGCGTCTGCTCTAAATCGCTTGCAGCAGGCGCGGTCGGCTCAAGCGTCTGTTCAGCCGTCGGCTCGGGCGTAGGTTCAAGCGTAGGTTCAGGCTTAGTCTCGGTATAAACGGCGATATTGTCAAATTCCAGCGCCGAGCCTCTTTCGGCCAGCGCTATAACGTTGCGTACGGAGAGCCGGGAATTTTCCACGCTCAAAAGCTCGGCGCCCTCCGCGTTCTTTACCTTGACGTTCTTATAAAATTCATACTGCATAGTGTCGTCGGTATCCTTAGGATAGGTAGTAACGCCGCTGTATTCCACTACGGCAAACAGCTCGCCGTTAATATAGCAGCTTACCTTTCCGGCGTTATCATCTCTGAAGGTATATGTATTCATTTTGTTTTTGATATCAAAAATTTACAGGTATGGCGCAGTTGCGGTGAGAAACAAATATGCCGTCCTCCTCGAACACCGCCACATCTATCCTGAGCGTATTTTCGTCACTTGCCGTAACGCAGAAGCCGCTGCCCCCATACCGTTCCAGCTTACCGATTTGCCGCCGTTCTGAACGTAATAGGTGGAGCTGCAAAATAGCAGTTCGGAATCCTTATACGCCGGATTAACCCTGTAAATAGGCTCGCAGCCCTTTAAATATACCGTCCTGACCGCCCGCCATTTTAAAATCCACGCTTAGGGCGTATTGCTGCCCCTCCAAATCGTTGGCATACTGCATCTGGAACTCATGATGGCTGCCGCCCGCGGGAGAAGGAATGGAAACTATATTGCCCTCTTCGGCCTCCGTTATATAGGCTACTGACGCGCCGTGCACCAGCCAGTCAATGCTGTCGTCGCTGAAATCCACGGTATTGCCCGCTTCGTCCCCGTCAAAATCCGCCTCCGACTGCAAAAACAGGCCCTCCGTCAGCTCATTTTGGCCCTCGGGCCCTGCGGGCGCCAGCGCCAGCAAAAAGGGCGCAGAGACCCAGGGCCAGCAGGCTTTTCGATTTAATAACCCAGCTACGCATATTTATTACCTCAAGCCGTTTGCGGCTTAATTTTAATTCCCTTATTTTAATTTCCAATGACGCAGAATTATCTCCCGCGCCCTATCATGCACCACGCCGTTAGTCGCTAACAGAGAGGTTACCCCTCGTATGCCGGAGTATTTCCGTAAAAATCGCTTACCCGTCCGCCCGCCTCGTTAAGAATGAGCGCGGCCGCGGCATAATCCCAGGGATAGAGGCGCATCTCTCATAAAAACCTCCGCCCGTCCGCTGGCCACGCTGCATATATCCAGCGCCGCCGAACCGCTTCTGCGAACGTCCTCCGACTGATTGCACATTTCCCGGGCTATAAGGAAGGTATCCTCCAGCAGGCCGAAATCATGAGAGGCCGTGCCTATGCATACCAGCGAGCGTTCCAGATTATGGTCGCTCACCCTTATCCGCCTGCCGTTAAGATACGCGCCGCTTCCGGCTGCAGCATAGAATAATTCGTCGTCTGCCAGAGAATATACGGCTCCGAAAGCCGCCTTTCCGTTACAGACATATGCCACGCATACCGCGCAACTTGCATAGCCGTGCAGACAGTTTGTCGTACCGTCAATAGGGTCTATTATAAAGAATTCGTCTCTGCTGTTGAAAGGGATGGAAGCCGCGCTGTTCTCCTCAGCTATAAATTTGGCCGACGGATATAATCGCCCTAATCGTTCGCAAAGGAAGCTCTGGATATTTAAATCCAGATTTGTTACGTAATTGCATTTCCCCTGCTTGGTTTGAAATGCAGGCTATCTGTTCTCTTTCCTGTATAAAAAGCGTCCGCGCCTGTCTGACAGCCTCAAGAATGCCGTCAAACTCCTCCGGGCTCTGTGTATATTTTAACGAGTTTGTAGTCATAAAGTCAATAGCCCCTTTTAAAAAGGTAATAGAATTTTAACGGCATTTCCTGAAAATACGCCTAAAAGCTTAGGCGGCACGCCGGCAATTATCAGGTTCCGACGCGGTTCAGCGCGCCGGAACCCGAGCTTTACGCTTTATTTCTGAGAACGCCTTCTAACTCCTACTGCAGCAGCCGCACCCAGCGCCAGAACGCATGCAGCCGCGAAAATCAGTATGCTGGCGTCGCCGTTATCACCCGCATTATCGGTATCCTTAAGCCAAACCATAAAGTTGTCGTAATAAAGGGTGCCGAATTCCTGGCCGGCGCGCAGGTTGCCTCCTAAAAACGCGCAGCCTGAAAATCCTTCCATATCCTTAAGCGCGCCCGGTATAAGCACATACCCTTCAAAATTCTCAGGCAGCAGGAAATCCCCTGAGGCTCTCATAATTCCCTTAACCGGCTCGCTGCCATCGGCGGGAACCAAAATATACTCGCTCTCGCCCGCAGGAGTTACCACCTTATTGCCCTCGGCAATATATGTATACGGCCTTATCCATTGTCCGCTTCCATTATTCTTTACATAGAAGCCGTAGCCCTCGGCGGCGTTATAAACGTCCTGGCTTATCTCCTTGCCCATTTGCTCCACCCTGGCCTGCGTCCAGGCGCTTCCCGAGGCCTGGCTTACGGCCAGCATGCCGTTTTCCACGCTGTATTTATTATAGTCGTCGCTCTGCCATATGGTTATATCAGCATTAGAAAAATCCTCATAGACAAACGCCTTGTAGCCTGAGAGGCCATTTAGTTCCACCATATCCGAGAGGTCGGGCGTGGGCTTGGCGTCAGTCTGAGTATTTGCCGCCGTTGTAACAGTCGTTGCAGCGGCAGTATCGGTTACAGCCGCGGTTGTCTCAGCAGTCGTAGCAGCGGCGGTATCGGTTACAGCCGCGGTAGTGGCCACAGTCGTAGCAGCCGCGGTCGTAGCGGGAGCAGCCGGCGCTTCAGCCCAGATTAAGAAATTATCAAATATAAGGGGAGCGCTCTGGCTTACGTTCAAATTTCCGCCTACCATAGCGTAAGGAGAAAATCCTTCCATACCGCTTAAGGGCAGATTTATAAGCACATAGCCCCTCAAAATTCGCCGGCAGCAGAAAATCTCCCGTAGCCCTCATTTGGCCGTAGATACGCTCGCTGCCGTCAGAGGGTACAAGAATATATTCCACTCCGTTATCCGGAGGAGTAACTATTTTATTGCCGTCCACTATATAATACAGAGGACGTATCCATTGGCCTACGCCTCCGTTCTTTATATAAAAGCCATAGCCCTGGGCGGCGTTAATTTCAACATCTCTTATAGACAGTCCAGCCTGCTCTATCTTACCCTGAGTCCAGGCAGTCCAGCCGGTTATGGCAAGCTGGCCGTTCTGAATGGAATATGTATTGGCCTGATTGCTTACCCACATGCTCAGACCATCGTTGGAAAAATCCTGATAGACATAGGCCTTATAGCCCGGCAGTCCTGCAACGTCTGTAAAAGCCGTGGGCAATGGTTCCTGGGCTGCAGTAGGCGCTATAAATACTGTGCACAGCATAAGCAGGCACACGCTCAGCGCAGCGGCTAAAAATTTCTTCATAATTCTCTCTCCTTTATAATTTTAATGCTCGGAGCGCTCCATTTAAGGCGCTCCGGCTTAATATTCCCTTTTGCCCGCGTTTTCCGGGCTGTCCTTTCATGGCCGTGAAAAAGCTCACCTCATTCTGTAAACATGCTCCAAAAGCGCCTGATTGACCATTTCGGCTATGGAATCAAAATACTGCTGCGGGCTTTTTCCGCCGTCAAAGAATTCGCGCCGTCCGGCATACCATATAACGGTAGCGCAGTTGCTCTGGCCGTCGTCGCCTACAGGCACCCTTTGATACAGCCTGTAATTAGCGGGCACAGCATACTGAACGACGTTTCTGAGCGTATCTGCCGAGCCCTGGTCCAGCGCTATTTCGCTTATCTCCACATCTATCTCTGCTTTAATCTCATCTGAATCCTTTGCGTAATACGGGCGGACAAATTCATTAAGCAGCTTAACGCAGCCCTCGGGATTAGCGTGGCCCTTATACACCCCAAAGGGATTGTATTCTATAACTGCCGAGGTATAATCGTCCGCCTGAGGGCCTTTAGGAATATATAATATTCCGTAGTCCAGACCCATTGTATCCTGGTCGGCGGCGCGGGCGGCCCAGGTACATCATAGCCAGCTCGCCCCGGAAGAACGCGGCGGACAAATAATTGTCCCCCTGATAAAGCTCGGTATTTACCGTACCCTCGGCGGCCATATCCAGCAGGAACTGCCACGCGGCCACGGCGTTGGGCTTATTACCCGCAAACTGCTCTATTATTGTGCCGTTATAATCTGTCTTTTTCAAAGAAAGCCGCGTCGTTAGAGTATACAAAATTTTCTATGGTCTGGCCAAAGGCCGTACCGTATATGCCCTTATCCATATCGGTAGCGGCGGCGGCTATCTCGCGGAATTTATCCCACGTCCATTCTCCGTCCGCCTGAAGCTTATAGAGGGTTTCGTCGTCATAGCCCGCGTCGGCCAGCACCTGTCTATTGAAAAAGGTTACCTGATAATTGCCCACGCTGGAATTATAGGGAACCGCAAAATAAAGCTGGCCGTTATAAGTGCAGCTTTGCTGGGAAATCTGGTCCCAATACTGTTCATCGGTAAAATCAGACGTATTTTCATACAGGCCGATAGGAACGAACAGGCTGCCGGCGGTGCTCTGATAATTAAAGATACCCACCTGCGTCCAGGAGGCGCCAAAATCCAGGATATCCGTCATAGGCTTGCCGGCATAGGCGGAAGCGCCCACCTCGGTAGTCCAGGTGCTCTCAGATTCAGGCCCGATATACTTTTTATAGTGATACCGTAAGTATTTTCAAGCTTTTCCTTCATTTCAGCCTTTTGCCTTTTGAATAATTCGGTATTATTTGGAAACGGGTCCTCTTCGGTTACGGCCCAGGTAAAATACCGGTATTCCTCCCCCGCGTTAAATATCCCGGCGGCCTGGTCGGGAGTTGCGGACGCATCCGCGCTCTGCGAGGGGGACCCATCGGGCGCCGGGGTAGCGCTGGGGCCTCCCGTGTCCGTGCTGCATCCGGCGGCGGCGCCCGTCAGAAGCACAATAGCGGCAATACATATTAAGACTCGCTTAAATAGTTTCATCAGTTCAACCTCCTTATCTGTAATTTTATTATATTGGATGCAAAGTTGGATTACAAGACATGCTTTTTAGGGTTCTATAAAAATTATTTATAGTGCCGGCGTACAACGCATGCCGCTGATAAGAGCAAAAAACCTCTATCCGCCTAAGAACATAAAAAAACGCGCGAATTTAAATTCAGCGCGTTTTTTATTGCTAATCAATCAAAGCCTGCCTGGCCGCAAGGGCCGTCTTCCTTTCCTCCGGGCGTCCGTCCCCGCGCTTTAATTTTAACCCTCTGTCCGGGCATAAAGGCCGCCGGGCAAGGATGCGGCTGGCGGGCGCGGGCGGACGTATTGTTTTTAGTCAGAACTGCAAAATTATAAAACAGGCTAATATGCTTTTAACCTGTATCAGGCTTATGTAAAAATAATTTTACTAAAATACATATAAGAATTAAATTGCCTTTTCAGCCGCCGGAATTAAATATTCCATGCTGCAAATAAGCTGAGCGGCTTACTCCTCTTCCTCCCGGTCCGCGCGTTTTACCGCCTTAGTAGCCATTATTACCGAATCCTGCATATTCCAATCTCTAAGTACCGTAGCCAAAGTCAGGCCGCGGGGCAGCTTAAGGGTATATCTATGCCTGAAAAGGCGGTTGCCCTTTTCGTCTGTTTCATCCTTATTGCCCAGATATTCAATGCCCACTACCTGTATCAGCCGCGTATCGCAGTATTCAAATATAAATTCCGTCATTTCCTTATGGTTTATAAAGGTTACGTCTACATCTATGATGCCCTTAAGCGCAGTCATTTTATGCTCCAGATACTTAAAGCTAATAGTAACTATTAATGCCGCTGCCAGCACAGCAAAAGCTTATCTTAAAATATCCCATCCCTATAGATAGGCCCAGGCATGCCGTTACCCAAAGCGTAGCGGCAGTAGTGAGCCCGACTACCACCGAGTTCCGGCGCATTTTGATTATTGTACCGGCGCCCAGAAATCCTACTGCGCCCACCACTCCGGCCGCTATGCGCGATATGTCCACCCTGACCTGTTCTTGACCCAGCGCGGCAATCTCAAAGCCCATCTGACAGGTTATCATAGAGCTGAGCGCAGCACCTATGCATACCAGCGCGTGCGTGCGCATGCCCGCGGGGTGATTGGATATCTCCCGTTCAAGTCCGATAATAGTGCCTGCGCACAAAGCAAAGCCCACGCGCAGAAATATTTCCAGCCAGGATAAAAAGCGTCTGTAAGCATTAAAATAAACAACCTCCTATTATATTTATATTACTATATTATATTTATAGCGGCTGATTAATGCAATATAAACATTTTTGGGGGCGAATAAAAAATTTTATAAAAAACCTGCTGGGGTGCGCGAAGGGGCGGGGGGGGGGGTGGCGGGCAGCCTAGCTGCCCGCGGCAAACGCCTTCCCGGCTTTACCCGCCTAAAGCCTGTTAAAGCCGCTCTAAAATCTCGCTAAGCACTCTCTCATCCTGCTCTGCCGATTCGGTTATCGTCTGAGCTAAACGCTCTAAAATTCCTTCCTCCCCCGTAATATTATACTTCAGCGCCAGCATTATGGACTTTACAGCTATCTGCAAGCCGGTCGTATTCCTTCAGAATAGCTTCACTTAAATTTATATAACCGTTCTCCTGCATATATCTGAGGCGCAGTCGCATAAGGTTTTTATGCTCGCTGATAAAACAGAAATACCTGGAATCCAGGCGCCCGCTATGCTCATTTTTACATCCTCCGCAAATTGCCTTATAGCCTTCAGGCCGTATAAGGCGCTGCCTTCCTCCAGCTTTCTGCTCGTCAAATAGTCCTCCAGCCTGCCCTGACCATAGCTAAATCAAAGCCCAGCGCGCTGTCCTCGTCATAATCCAGCATGTATATAAAAATATCGCTTTCCTTTATAATCATAGCCCGGTTATAATCCTGCATATTAATTCTAAATTCTCTGTAATGCCCGTCGCTCAGATACGCAGCCGATATAAATTCTTCTCCTCATAGCCGTAGAGAAGATAATCATGCCAAAAATATCTATCCGGATATGCGCTTTTGCCCGGTATACAGCCGTCGTTAAAGGCGCCGAATACATATTGTGATTATCCAGAGCCCTGCGCGCCAGCTCGGAAAAATCCACCCTTTCCACGGCATACAGCATGGGAATAAACGCACATTCATCTTTAATAAGTCCATCTTTTTTTCAAAAGATAATTATCTATATAATATCCAAGCAATACCGCCGCATTGCTATTATATATTGTTCTAATATAATTAGATAAAAAGTACGGCATATGCTTTCCCCCGCGGGAAAAAAAACAATACCGCTTATAAATGCCTCAGGCTGATATGTATTAGCGATAGTCTTAAGCTCAAACGGAAGCCGCATAAAATTCCCTCCTTCCTAATAAACACTTTAATTCACACTCTCAAGGCTGTCTAAAGCTCAAGCGCCAAAGCGCGCGTTTCGCCTGCAACCCTCATTATCCCGTCAATTAATGAATTGTTTATTTTGCCCGAGGCATTGCTCAGCAGCTCTGAAGCAGCCCGTTCAATCTGACTCGCCAGCTTTGCATGCTCATAAACGGTCAGGCCTTCCTTACCATATATTCCACCCGCATTCTCATAAGCCGCGCATATTCCCAGACGCACTTTAATACCAGAGTATTGCACCCTTTTCCAAGGCTTCCGCGCCGGATAATATCCTCCGCAAGATATTCAATGCTTTTTGTATCCAAAGGCGCATCCGTCGTTATTCAGCCGTTTTCCCTCCGCAAACTCGAGCAGCTCCTTTTAACGTTTCCGATGTCAAAGCCCAATTCCCTGTCTGCCAGCGTTCCTCCCCAAAACATATTCATGCCCGTTTCTTTAACAAACGAAGCCTCTTCAAACTCTGAATATGGAATAGCAAAGCTCCCTAAATTGCCTTTTCTTATTCCCAGACTGTAAAAAAAACTGCTCGTCGTAGCCGTACAGCATATAATTAGCTGTTTGATACTTAACGTTATAATTGGCAGTCCCCTTTATAAACTCCTCATTCCACAAGCCCAGTATATATCTGCCGTCATCCAGCTCCGCCTGCGCAAGCTTTGCCATAAGCCCTGGATATACCGCATAATTTGGAATATGTACCGGCGCTAAGGACAATTTCCGCATTGCCAGAAATAATAGTCCTCATAGTTGTTGTTAAATGACATCACCGCTCCGCCGTCCTGGGCGTCGCAGGCAAATATGGATATGTACCTGGATAATAAAAAGGGAAGCTGGGAATTATCTATGGCTGTTAAAAGCCGAATACAAAGGCTTCCGGCTCAAAAGAAGTTATAAGCGGCTGAAAATTAACCGGCAGCTTAATAAAATCACCCTCCATCTTATCAAATTGAACGCCTTTAAAATTAACAAATACAATGAGAATATGTACAAATAACCAAATCTACTATTTCTATTATAACAAAGGCTAGAACATAAATCAATAGCCGTTCATAAACATTTCATAAGTATTTTTTTAATCTAGGCAGCCCCTACGTTTAAAAAACTTCAGTATAACGTGGGCTCCATTTTTTGCGGTATATCCTGCATACTTAAACTGCAAAAACTTTCAAAGACGTAATAGATGTATTTTAACAACCGCTTAACAAAACGGACAGGGCGGGCATTTATGCAAAAACGCATTCTGCCTTGATTGTATTGTCTAATTCAATAAATAAATGGATAAATTCAGATATCCGCAAAGGTCACCCATAATAAATACGGCAGCATAAGATACCCTGCTGGTTTAGAAATCCTATAAAACATAACGGTAGCCCCAAAATAAGAAGCCAGAGCAGCACAAAGCCAGATAAAAGAAAATAAATACGCCTGGAGAGTAAAAAAAATATTGGCCATAGATAGTTAAAGGCAAGCTGAACGCCATAAATATCCAAGGCTTTATGATAAGGCTTTTCTGAAACCAGCACCAGATAAGAGGCTACGCCCATAAGTATATACAGTATGGTCCATGCAACCGGGAACAGCCAGGATGGCGGAGCAAGCGCTGGCTTATTTAATGATTGAAATATTTCCATGCCTCCACGCGTGGAAAGAGCCGAAAGTCCTCCTACTGCCAAAGGAATAACTATACACAGAATTAACTTTTTCCATTGTATTTTCATATGCTCACCTCATTGCATATTATATGCCCGCCCATCCCGGAATATGCACGCCTGATTCTAAGATGCGCCGTTCTCCTCTCGCATGCCAGCTATTGCAAAACAACTTTCATCTACATAATTAGCCTAAAAGCAATATGGTCCAAACGCAAAATAAAAAATAGAGACCAAAAATATTTCCAGGTCTCTGCTTTTTGAATAAAGCTTAAAAACACATACCCTAAATTGACAAGGGGATACACGCCTCCAGCGGTCTGATTTCGGCATTTTCTGCGCCATCGTCAATGGGTGTACTTCAGTACACGGAGCGAAAAGCAACACAGCAGGACACTCAAACAGCCCTGTCCTGTCCTCCCGTTGATCTACAGTCCAGCAATTAACCTTCTGCTCAGAAGCTGCTCCTCCTTTGCTGAGCGCCTTAAAATAAACGTCCGCGTCTATCCTATCCGCAATCAGCCTGTCAACAATCTCCTTTTGTACATTCCGAAAACAGAAATTGAACTGATTGCCGGAATAATCTCTAATACCTGTTAAATTCTTATAATTAAAAGAAATAAAGGTCGTGTTATCCAAATAATTATATCCTCTTATAATATCGACCATCCGGCGCAAGGCCTCGCCTGTAAAATCCGATTTGAGCTCGAGCACGCAATGTTTGTCATATTTTTTGCATATGCTGATATAGTTTTCCAAGGTGCCTGGGACGCAGATCCATTCTGTCCTTGCTCCCATCGCTGTCAAACAGCACAACCTGCTGCAGCAACGCAAGGCTGACCTCTTCTACAGGCACATTTTCCCCAGATACGCGACGCAAATCAAAATCGTGATTGATAACAAATCTTCCATCGGAGGTTATGAGTATCAGTTTCACACCGTAATAGTTTCAGAGTTCCCTCTGTAACTTTGTCTCTTCTCTCTCTTTGGCTGCTCACTCACAACTAAAGACTGACTTCCTGCTCTGCTGCCGCTTGACCGCTTGATCAAGCCCTCGCCCTATTAGTATCGGTCAGCTCCGAACGTTACCGCTCTTCCACCTCCGACCTATCTACCTTGTAGTCTGCAAGGGGGCTTACTTGCTTCCGCAATGGGATATCTCTTCTTGAGGTCGGTTTCACGCTTAGATGCCTTCAGCGTTTATCCGCTCCGTACTTCGCTACCCAGCTGTGCCATTGGCATGACAACTGATGCACCAGAGGTACGTCCATCCCGGTCCTCTCGTACTAGGAACAGCTCCTCTCATATATCCTGCGCCCACGATGGATAGGGACCGAACTGTCTCACGACGTTCTGAACCCAGCTCGCGTGCCGCTTTAATTGGCGGACAGCCAAACCCTTGGGACCTGCTTCAGCCCCAGGATGCGACGAGCCGACATCGAGGTGCCAAACCTCCCCGTCGATGTGAACTCTTGGGGGAGATCAGCCTGTTATCCCCGAGGTAACTTTTATCCGTTAAGCGATGGCAATTCCACTCTCTACCACCGGATCACTAAGCCCTACTTTCGTATCTGCTCGAAATGTCTCTCTCGCAGTCAGGCTCCCTTCTGCCTTTGCACTCTTTGAATGATTCCCAACCATTCTGAGGAAACCTTTGGGCGCCTCCGTTACTCTTTCGGAGGCGACCGCCCCAGTCAAACTGCCCACCTGACACTGTCTCCGCTCCGGCTCCACGGATACGGGTTAGAATTCCAATAATGAAAGAGTGGTATCCCAACAGCGGCTCCGCCAAGGCTGACGCCCTGACTTCCTAGCCTCCCACCTATCCTGTGCATCCGTTACCGAAATCCAATATCAGGCTACAGTCAAGCTCTACGGGGTCTTTCCGTCCAGTCGCGGGTAATGTGCATCTTCACACATACTACAATTTCGCCGAGTCCCCTGTTGAGACAGCGCCCAAGTCGTTACGCCATTCGTGCAGGTCGGAACTTACCCGACAAGGAATTTCGCTACCTTAGGACCGTTATAGTTACGGCCGCCGTTTACTGGGGCTTCGGTTCTAAGCTTCGGTTCGCACCTAACTCTTCCCCTTAACCTTCCAGCACCGGGCAGGCGTCAGCCCGTATACGTCATCTCTCGATTTCGCACAGACCTGTGTTTTTGTTAAACAGTCGCTTGGGCCTCTTCTCTGCGGCCTGCCTCTCAGCAGGCACCCCTTCTCCCGAAGTTACGAGGTCATTTTGCCGAGTTCCTTAACAAGGGTTCTCTCGTTCGTCTTAGGATTCTCGCCTCGACTACCTGTGTCGGTTTGCGGTACGGGCGCCTCATACACTCGTTAGCAGCTTTTCTCGCCAGCGTGAATTCATCAGCTTCGTTACTTAGTTCACTCCCCGTCACAGACCAGCTCTCAGCGTCCGTTCTTTACTAAACGCCAGCCTCTCTGCTTGGACGCGCTCTACCATCAACGCGCTCTGACTATCCTTCTGTGTCACTGCTTCCTCCATGCGTGTTTAAGACGGTACTGGAATATCTACCAGTTGTCCATCGCCTACGGCTCTACCGCCCTCGGCTTAGGTCCCGACTTACCCTGAGGGGACGAACCTTCCTCAGGAATCCTTTGGCTTTCGACGGTGAGGATTCTCACCTCACTCTCGCTACTTATACCGGCATTCTCTCTTCTATGCAGTCCAAATGTCCTTCCGGTCATCCTTCTTCCCGCATACATCGCTCCTCTACCACTTATGTCTCCATAAATCCAAAGCTTCGGTGTCAGGTTTGAGCCCCGTCCATCTTCGGCGCACCACCACTCGACCAGTGAGCTATTACGCACTCTTTAAATGTGTGGCTGCTTCTAAGCCAACATCCTGGTTGTCTACGCAATGACACATCCTTCTCCACTTAACCTGTACTTCGGGACCTTAGCTGTTGGTCTGGGCTGTTTCCCTTTTGACCGTGAGACTTATCTCACACAGTCTGACTCCCGCAGAGCAAGTGTACGGCATTCGCAGTTTGATAAGGTTCAGTAAGCTTTGTGGCCCCCTAGCCCATTCAGTGCTCTACCTCCGTCACTCTCCTACGAGGCTAGCCCTAAAGCTATTTCGAGGAGAACCAGCTATATCCGTGTTCGTTTGGAATTTCCCCGCTATCCACAGCTCATCCCCTACCTTTTCAACGGCAGTGTGGTTCGGTCCTCCATGAGATTTTACTCCCACTTCAACCTGTCCATGGATAGGTCACACGGTTTCGGGTCTACGTCATTATACTTATCCGCCCTTTTCAGACTCGCTTTCGCTTCGGCTCCGGTACTCTATACCTTAACCTCGCATAATAACGTAACTCGCCGGTCCGTTCTACAAAAAGTACCAGGTCGCACCCTTAACGTGCTCCCTGTGCTTGTAAACATAGGGTTTCAGGTTCTCTTTCACTCCCCTCCCGGGGTGCTTTTCACCTTTCCCTCACGGTACTATTCGCTATCGCTCACCAAGTCGTATTTAGCCTTGGGGGTGGTCCCCCCGACTTCCCGCCGGATTCCTCGTGTCCTGCGGTACTCTGGATCCAGTCCATACTCTCCATGATTTCGCCTACAGGGCTTTTACCTCCTTCGGCTGGCTTTCCCTAAACCATTCGGCTATCATGTCCTGTATTCCTGACTGTCCGTAACCCCATTAATCCGTAAATCAATGGTTTGGGCTCCCTCCCTTTCGCTCGCCGCTACTCAGAAGATCGTTATTACTTTCTTTTCCTCCGGTTACTTAGATGTTTCAGTTCACCGGGTTCCCCCGTATACACTATCTATTCATGTATACGTACATGCTCTCCCAGCATGTGAGTTCCCTCATTCGGATATCTGCGGTTCAAAGCTCGTTTGCCAGCTCCCCGCAGCTTTTCGCAGCCTGCCACGTCCTTCTTCGGCGCTTGGTGCCTAGGCATCCTCCCTATGCTCTTTGTAGCTTGATCATCTTTTCTTTCTTTTCTCTCAGCATTGCAGTCTTCTATGTGAAAAATACTTCCTTCCCCGCTTCAATTTCTAGTAAGCTCTCCTGCTTACTTCCATCTCCGCGCTTTCTCTGTATCCTTCTGCTTCTTCTTTTTCGTCAGTCTTTAGTTGTCAATGAGCAGCTGTCTTTCCGGATTCAGCTCACTGAAAACTGTACAGCGGAGGAAAGCTCTTCCTCTTCGCAGCTCAGGTGCCTTCTGAGCTTAGAAGCCTTCTCTTCCAGCAACATATTTCCGGATTCAGCTCACTGAAAACTGCAGCTCCTCGCGCTGCGCAGCTCCTGCGCTGCATACCGACCTCGATTCCGTCAAGCTCTTCGCTCGACGCTCTCTCTAGAAAGGAGGTGATCCAGCCGCACCTTCCGATACGGCTACCTTGTTACGACTTCACCCCAGTCATTGGTCTCACCTTCGACGGCTCCTTCCTTACGGTTAGGTCACCGGCTTCGGGTGCTCCCAACTCCCATGGTGTGACGGGCGGTGTGTACAAGGCCCGGGAACGCATTCACCGCGGCATGCTGATCCGCGATTACTAGCAACTCCGTCTTCATGTGGGCGGGTTGCAGCCCACAATCTGAACTGAGACCGCTTTTTTGAGATTCGCTCCAGGTTACCCTCTCGCTGCCCTCTGTTGCGGCCATTGTAGCACGTGTGTAGCCCAAGACATAAGGGGCATGATGATTTGACGTCATCCCCACCTTCCTCCGTGTTATCCACGGCAGTCTATACAGAGTCCCTAACTTAATACTGGTAACTGTATACAAGGGTTGCGCTCGTTGCGGGACTTAACCCAACATCTCACGACACGAGCTGACGACAACCATGCACCACCTGTCTCTCTGCCCCGAAGGGAAATTGTATCTCTACATTCGTCAGAGGATGTCAAGCCTTGGTAAGGTTCTTCGCGTTGCGTCGAATTAAACCACATGCTCCGCTGCTTGTGCGGGCCCCCGTCAATTCCTTTGAGTTTCAACCTTGCGGCCGTACTCCCCAGGCGGGATACTTATTGCGTTTGCTGCGGCACAGAGGGGGTCGATACCCTCGACACCTAGTATCCATCGTTTACGGCGTGGACTACCAGGGTATCTAATCCTGTTTGCTCCCCACGCTCTCGCGCCTCAGCGTCAGTTACAGTCCAGAAAGCCGCCTTCGCCACTGGTGTTCCTCCTAATATCTACGCATTCCACCGCTACACTAGGAATTCCGCTTCCCTCTCCTGCACTCAAGCTTATCAGTTTTAAATGCAACACCCAGGTTAAGCCCGGGGATTTCACATCTAACTTAATATGCCGCCTACGCGCCCTTTACGCCCAGTAATTCCGGACAACGCTCGCCCCCTACGTATTACCGCGGCTGCTGGCACGTAGTTAGCCGGGGCTTCCTCGTCGGGTACCGTCTCTTTTCGTCCCCGACAACATAAGTTTACAATCCGAAGACCTTCTTCCTTCACGCGGCGTTGCTGGATCAGGGTTCCCCCCATTGTCCAATATTCCCTACTGCTGCCTCCCGTAGGAGTCTGGGCCGTGTCTCAGTCCCAGTGTGGCCGGTCACCCTCTCAGGTCGGCTACCCATCGTCGCCTTGGTGGTCCGTTACACCTCCAACTAGCTAATGGGACGCGAGCCCATCCTATACCGAATCTCTCCTTTGACCCCTGTACCATGCAGTACTGTGGTCTTATGCGGTATTAGCAGAAATTTCTCTCTGTTATCCCCCTGTATAGGCCAGGTCGCTCACGCGTTACTCACCCGTCCGCCGCTAAGCTAAGTCTCGTACAAGTACTCAACTCAACTCCGCTCGACTTGCATGTATTAGGCACGCCGCCAGCGTTCGTCCTGAGCCAGGATCAAACTCTTTCGTTTAATCTTAGCTCTATCATCTCGTCCTTCTCAGACGCTTGTCTTCTTCTCTCAGAATTACTTTCGTGGTCTCTTTTTCTTCTTGTCTCTTCTTCTCCGCTGTTCAGTTTTCAATGAGCTGTCCTGCGCTCCCTAAGGCTCCCTGCCCTTGAGCGCTCGTCTATAATTATATCCGTCTTTAATTGCTCTTCAGCATGAATAGCATCAAAAGCCCGTCTTATTCTGTCTCTCATTATCCTATTCACCTCCCAGCTTTTCCCTAAGCATATTTTTTGGAACGAGCCAGCAAAGTATAAATTGTATTTGAATTCTTATGAAGGATTGCACCTATTTGAGACGCCGTATATCCTTCGTAATAATGCAGATAAACTACATCCCTATATTTAGGCGGCAAAGAAAGCACCGCTTCTAAAACATCTCTATTATCCTGCTGCATCGCTGAAGGTTCCATTATCCTTTCCAACGGCACAGTATGCCTGCGAAAAAGCTTTTCAGCAAATCCCGACAGGCATTAAGAGTAACCCGAACAAACCAGGCTTTTTTCATGCTCCTGATTCTCAAATATAACATTGCTGACAGCATACTTTAAAAAAATACGACTTGAAATATATCTTCGGTATCAGCATAATTTTTTAAGTGTACCATGCAAAGCCTTCTGAACCGTATCCGAATACCGTTCAATAGCAATATCTACTTCTTGCTCGCTGCGCATTATTAACCCCATTTATTTTGGACGCTGCTCCCACGCCTTTTCCAGCAACGGGTTCCGCAATTATCGTCTTTATTATCGCATACTCCATTATTATCGTTATCTGTAAAATTATTGTCAGCCTGCCCGAACCCCTCCAGGCATAATTTTTTGCTTATGCTCGCAATCATCGCATATACAGTCGTTAGCTATATCAACGAATTCTCTCGCTTGGCAAACGCAATTCGGTTCGCATTCCCGCCTCCCATCCATATTATCGCATATACCATCGTTATCCTCATCTACAAAATTACTTGTTTGATATGCTCCGCCCGGTCCGCAATCCTGCTTTTTTCTCCTTATTATCGCATATACCATCGCTGTCCTCATCAATAAAGTTTCCATATCCGCCGTTGTCCCGGCAGGCAAGATATTTGTTTAAAGCCTTGCCGCTTTCGCTTTGCTGAGCACCTAAAAGCATCACCGCCTCCGCTTTGCAGAACATCTTTTTGCCCGTTCGTTGCAAGCCAGCGCGCTTATTGTAATAGCAGCAGACAATATAAGGGTTAAGACCACAATTAAGACTTTTTTCATTTTAAATTACCTCCATTTTATAAATTTTTTATTTCATATATAATACGAGGCAAACAGTTAAAATCATTCACAATCTAAATATTATTTTATAATATTTTATTACTCTCCGTTTGCAGGAAACCGCAAGCGTCCGCATAAACCCTAAATAAGCATAGCCTGTCCACATACTAAACCAAACAAGGAGCCGCGTGTCATGGCCAGCTTAGCAAAATATAGTATTATTTTATTTAACCTGGACGCCGCGGTCAAGTAAAGCTTGACCGCGGCGTCCAGGCGATATATTGCAAATTATGTTTTATTTATTGCTCCTTTTTATATTTATTTGCTGAATTTAATTTTATAGGCTGAGTCTCCATAAAGTTTTTCAATTTTTCCAACGCCTTTTTTCTATCCGGCTTACATATGACCTGGATATCTCCAGTCTCTTAGCAACCTCCTTCTGGGTAAGCGGAGATTCGTTGCTTAAACCGTATCTCATAATAACTACCAAGCGTTCCCTGACGCTTAAGCAGTTGTTTATCTTTCTATATAATTCTTCCGAATTAATATTCAATTCTACTGTATCTGAAATATTCCTGTCCTCGCTTTTCAATATGTCAAACAGCGAAATTTCATTTCCTTCCCTATCCACCCCCACAGGTTCCTGCAGCGAGGTTTCATTCTTACGCTTTTTGCCCGCGCGCAGATACATCAATATCTCATTTTCTATGCATCTAGACGCATATGTCGCCAAATGCGCGCTTTTTTGAGGATTATATGTATTAATGGCCTTGATAAGCCCTATCGTGCCTATGGATATGAGGTCGTCCGTCTCTCCCTGAGCCGTATATTTTTTAACAATATGAGCCACTAAGCGCAGATTATGTTCTATAAGCTCATCCCTTGCCTCCATGTCTCCTCTTAAAAAAGCCTCTATATACTCTTTTTTCTTCACTTGCCTTTAATGGTTTGGGAAAACAGGAACGAGAGGAAACGTTGGATATGAGAAAATATAATTTCTCAAACAGAGAAAAAGCCAAAACATAAAATACCCCATCATCATTGCGGCTAATATAAGTTTGCAGAGCATCGTTCTTCTTACAGCATATGTTTAAACGGTTTGTCTCGTGCCAGTCCGAAAAACATGAATTTTCTTTTAAACGCACGCTTTTATTCTGATGGAACTTAAAAATACAAGCGCAAAATTCAAAGCATAGACAATGCTGCGCACTATAAAAATAACCCGCCCTATACCTATAAATGATAGAGCGGATTTTTTAATATCTTAAACTGCGATAATTGCTAAAGCGCAACGATTAAACCAACCGGCTGAGTATTTTTGCCTGCATTACCCCCGTTTGCAAAAAACTACACGGTCAGAAAGCATAAAATCTGCGTCCTGCGGCGTTGCTTTAATTACATGTACGCCCGGTATATTTCTCCTTCAAGCGCGCGCTTTGTCCGCGCAAATTTTATGTCTTCTGACTCTGCGGCCTCAAACAAAAAGAATTTTTTCATCTTCAAGGCAGACCAAGAAAGCGTTGCCTATGAGCACGCCTATTGAGGATAACTCAGAAAATGAATAAATTATCCCGTTTGGAGGCGTAAAGTTCCTTATAAGCTGAGGGTGCGCCGGTCGGCAATATCAGAGCATTTCCTTAAGCTCGTTAAGCGTGCGGCTGAATTCCTCCAGACTGCTGTTCAGCACTATCCTATCAGAAAGATCCACGCCGGCCAGCTTCAATAATTCTATAGGCGCGTTACTGCCGCCGCTGGAAAGGAATTTCATATAATCAGATACAGCCGGCTGTCCTTCTTTAATATCCTCGAGGCAATCGCTACCGCGGCGCAAAAGCCCGTAGCGTACTGATAAACATAAAACGCACGGTAAAAGTGCGGAATACGTGCCCACTCCAAGGATATCAACTGGTCTGTTTCCACGCTCATGCCGTAATATTTTTTATTCAGCCCTCCGTAAGTCTCGCAAAGCCACTCCCGCGTCAGGCTTTCTCCCTTTTCGGCATGCTCATGCGCAATAAGCTCAAATTCCGCAAACATGGTCTGCCTAAAAACAGTAGTTCTGAACTGCTCAAGGAAAAATTCCAGCAAATACTTTTTACAGCTTCATCCTCCGTTTTATTTATAAGATGCTTGAGCATAAGCACCTCATTAACCGTAGACGCCACCTCGGCTACAAATATAAGGTACTGCGCCTTAGGATAGCTCTGCGCCTCGTCTGAAAAATACGAATGCATTGAATGCCCCGCTTCATGCGCAAGAGTAAACGCGTCATCCAGCCTGCCCTGAAAATTAAGCAGCATATACGGATGCGTTCCGTACGCGCCCCAAGAGTAAGCCCCGCTTGATTTGCCCTTAGTTTCGTAAACGTCAATCCAACCCTCGCTAAAGGCCTTTTTCAAAACTGAAGTGTATTTTTCGCCCAGGGGCGCCAGAGCCTCCAGCACCAGGCTGCACGCGTCCTCAAATGTATATTCCCCTCAAACGCCTCAAACATGGGCACATACATATCATACATTTTTAAATCATCCAGTCCGAGCACCCTTTGCGCAGCGCTACATAATCATGCAGCACAGGCAGCTTTTCCTCAACCGCGTCCAAAAAGTCCGTCGTATACCGATACCGGGATATCTCCGCCGAAAAGAGCGCGTTCCCGGCAGGAGGGAAAATTGCGCGCCCGCGTATAAAACACGTCCTTTTTACGCTTGAGCCATAAATCGCCGCAACGGTGTTTATCTGGCTTTCATACGCCTTATACATGGATTCATATGCCTGACGGCGGATATCGCGGCGCCTGCTTTCAAGATAAAGACGATACCGGCCGTGGCTCATGGGCTGCTCGCTGCCCGTTTCGTCCTTTATAGGTGCGAATTGAAGGTCCACGTCCGAAAGCATGGTATATATCGTATCATATGAATCCCCTATCTCTCCCGAAAGCGCCAGAATTCTTTCGGACTCGTCTGAAAGCACATGCTTTTTGCCCCTGACAAGCTCCCTGAGCTGATAATCATAATCCTTCATGCGCGCGTCACCTGCCCATTCAAGCAGCAGCTCGCTGTCAATATCGTTTAATTCGGGCCGGATATAAGAAGTACTCTCGTCATACCGAACCATAAGAGACGTAACCCTGTCCACCCACGAAACATACTTTGAACACGCATTATCTGTATCTCTGCTCATGCGAGCATAAACAAACAGGCGCTCTAAAGCCAGAGATATTTCGTCGGTAAAGCGCAGCATTTCCAAAACGCTTTCCATATTATTAAGCGTTCCCTTAAAGCGCGCGGCTTCGGGCACAATTTTCTCCAGCCTCTTTAATTCCTGCTCCCAGGCATCCTCGCTGGGAAATAAATCCTCAAGCCGCCATTTATATTGAGGCGCAATCTCTTCTCTTGTCTTAAGCTCACCCATAAAATATCCCTCCAATTTCTTCTTAAGCTAATTTTAATATTCCAAATTGAATCATATATATTCAGTTTTTAAGCGAATGTATGGGCGCGGGAATTATCCCTCCCCGCTCAATCATTTCCCGGCACGAGCAGGCGCTTATCGGCATAATTGGCGCTTCCCCCAGCAGTCCGCCAAAGGAAAACCGATTCTCCCACCCTGCCGCCGGCAACGGAATAATCCTCACCGCCGTAGTCTTTTGATTTATCATGCCTATAGCCGCCTCGTCCGCAATAATGCCTGAAATTGCCGAAGCGGGCGTATCGCCCGGTATGGCTATCATATCCAGGCCCACCGAGCAGACGCAGGTCATGGCCTCCAATTTTTCAATGGTCAGCGCCCCGCTGCGCGCCGCAGAAATCATGCCCGCGTCTTCTGAAACTGGAATAAACGCGCCCGAAAGCCCGCCCACGCGGCTGCTCGCCATAACGCCGCCCTTTTTAACAGCGTCGTTAAGCAGAGCAAGCGCCGCAGTAGTACCCGGCCCTCCACCTGCGAAAGTCCTATCTCCTCCAAAATATGCGCCACGCTGTCCCCTATTTCAGGCGTGGGCGCCAGGACAAATCCACTATGCCAAACTGGGCGTTTAATTCCTCCGCAGCCTCTGAAGCAACCAACTGCCCCATTCGGGTTATCTTAAAGCCGTCCGTTTTATTATCTCAGCCACCTCGCCCAGAGACGCTCCCTTAGCCTTTTCCAGCGCGCATTTAACCACGCCCGGGCCAGAAACTCCGACATTGATAACGCATTCTCCCTCGCCCGCGCCATGAAAAGCGCCCGCCATAAAGGGATTATCCTCCACAGCATTGCAGAATACCACCAGCTTTGCGCAGCCTATAGAGCCGTTTTGAGCGGTAAGCTCAGCCGTTTCCTTTATTATTTCGCCCATTCTGGCTACCGCGTCCATATTAATGCCCGATTTTGTGCTGCCCACGTTCACGCTGGAGCATACCCGTTCAGTTTGAGCCAGCGCCGCCGGAATACTGTTTATAAGCTTTATATCCGCCTGAGAAGCGCCCTTATGCACAAGCGCGGAAAAGCCGCCTAAAAAATTTACTCCGCAGGTTAAGGCGGCCCTATCCAGCGCCATTGCAAAGGGAGTATAATCCTCCTGAGAGCATGCGGCCGCAACCATGGCTATAGGAGTAACCGAAATGCGCTTATTAACTATAGGAATACCGTATTTCTCCGAAATGCGCTCTCCAGTAGCGACTAAATTTTCCGCACGGCGGCATATTTTATCATATACCGCGCGGCAGGCGGCGTTGACGTCCTCCCTTGCGCAGTCAAATAAGGATATGCCCATGGTTATGGTACGTATATCCAAATGCTGGCGCTCAATCATATTTACCGTTTCATTTATTTCTTTAAAATCAAACATCTTTTCGCTCCGTAATTAAAAACTGCGTATCTTGCATAAAGCAAACGCGCTTTTTCTTTGCAGACACAGCGCAAAAAGCGGCCGCGCCTCTTGCGGTACGGCCGCTTACATAATTAAATCCTATGCATGGACTTAAAATATCCTCATGCTGAAGCCTTATATCCAGCCCCATTTTCTCTCCAATAACGTTAAGCTGCTCCGAAAGCTCGCTGCACGCGCGCGCCTGTATCCACCAGCATTATCATGGTAAACATATCCTGCATAATAGTCTGGCTTATATCCAGAATATTCACTCTCTTTTCAGCCAGCAGACCGCTTACCGCCGCAATTATGCCAACCTTGTCTTCTCCTACTACTGTTATTATCGCCCGCATTTTATTAAACCCCTTCCTCAAGCAGGCTGCTTAAACGGCCTCGCGGCCGTCCTCGCAATCGGCAAGTATGTAAATCCCGGGAAATTTATGACGCAGATGCTCATAAAATTTGTTGTATACGCCCGGTCCCGCGCTCCCCATTATAATATGAGTTATGGAGTTTTGTAAAACAAATTCTTCCAAGGTGGCCCGAATATTGTCCGAACGCAGCACCGACATGCTTGCGCCCGCCTCCTTAGAGGAATTATACAACAGCTCCAACGCTTCATTATCGCTGGAGGCGCTCATTAATACGCCCCCTCCCGCGGCGGCGCTACATGCACCACGAACATCTCGTCCTCTTCCCTCTCTTTAAAAAGAAGCTCCCATTTGGATAAGCCTCTGACAGGTCTTCTGTACGGTAACGCAAACCATTATTTTTCTCTATACTTCATTTTCGGCCGGTATAAAACGGCCCCTCCCTTTAAGGATTTTCAGCGCCCAGTTTTTTCATATCCCAGCAATACGCGCTGAAATGTATTGCCCATAAACCCTTCGCCCCGGACCATTTCGGGCTCCAGCCCCTTCTGCACAAGCAAATCTCGCTCCTGCGCGCGGCCGTCTTCCAAAACCTCCGCTTTCATAACCCGATAATATACGCCGTTTTAAGCTGTTCCTCTCCATACTCTAAAAAAACCATTTTCTCGTATTTTAAGGCCCTCAGCCGCCTCCTTGACCGCCTTTAATATAGCCGAAGAAGGAGCAACCAGCAGTATATAAAATACAGCCAGCCCCAAAACGCCCGCTACAGCAATAATGATAGATACCGCCAGGCTGCCCAGGCTTAATATGGAAAGCACATATACCGCTATCCAAACGGCTGTCAGCACAAAAAGCCGCTGAAAAATAAGCGTGGTTTTTCTTCAGCTTTGAAATATATCCGTCGTTGTAAAGTTCAGTCATACTAATTAACCCCTTAAGTTTTTTTATCCGCCGTTCGCCTGGCGCCGACTTAAATAAGTGCCGCGCGCCAAATATGAGTTTATTATTTTCCAGCGTTTTCATAGCCCGCCGGCGCGCCTTAAATTCGTTCTTTACCTCCGCCCTGCGCCGACGCCGCTATTATTATAGCAAAAATACCGTTTGATTACTAGTATAAAAAGTGTGACAATTTAATTAATTTGTTGTGTATTTTAGATTTAGATGCTATAATTCTATTTTGCATGGGCCAGCGGCCCTTATGCCGTATCTTTGGGGGTGCTTTTAATTGGTAGAACCGTCAGCCGTCTTTTCCAGCGTGCTTACCATGCTGCTGCTTATTTTACCCGGCTTTATACTGCGGAAAATAAATTTTATAAATTCCAGCGCCGCTAAGGCCTGCTCTCTGATAGTGCTTTACTGCGCGCAGCCCTGCATGCTTATAGACGCATATATGCGAGAATTTGATTCGGGCCTGTTCAGCGATATGCTCAAGGTAGGACTGCTCGCCCTTATTATGTATATATGCTTTATATTGATTTCATCCTTTATGTTTAAAAAGGCCCCTCCTGCGCGGCGCCCCATACTCCAATACATGATGATATTTTCCAACTGCGGATACATGGGCTTTCCGGTTCTGCGTCAGATATACGGAGACCAGGGAGATTTAGCCGTACTGCTGGGCGCGAGCGTCACCCTGTGGTTTAATCTCCTGAGCTGGCCGGTAGGTGCGCCTCTATAACCGCAGCGGCGAAAGCTTCTGGCGTTCCCTTCTAAAGCCGGGAGTAATCGCTACCGTTATCGGATTAATCGTATTTCTCACCTCTGCCTCCAGGATAATTCCCGCGCCCGTGGGCAGCGCCGTATCCCTTATGACAGATATGGTTACCCCCTTTCCATGTTCGTTATAGGCATTCGGCTGGCTGGAATGCCCTTTCAAAAGCTCTTTTCAGACTGGCGGCTGCTCTGCGCCTCGGGAATGCGCCTTTTAGTCCTTCCTGCGCTTTCCTTTGTTATAATACTCGCCCTGCGTTTGACCGGTCTGCCTATGTCCGATATGGTAATGGCGGTTCCCTTCATCCTTATGGCAATGCCCAGCGGCGCCAGCACAGCCATGATGGCCGAACGCTATGACAGAGATTCGGTTTACGGCTCTGCTGCCGTCAGCCTCACTACCCTTTTGAGCGTCATTACCATTCCGCTGACTTCCCTGATGCTCACCCTGCTTTGACGCTTAAATCCCAGGCCATTATAAAATTATTACGGCGGCCGGCTATGCCGGCCTATTTTTATTTTAAAGAACCTTTGTTTACAAAATATTATATTGCTAATTTTGCCTCCTTGCGATATTATTAATAAACAGCATTAATTAATTTAGGGAAATTATGAACGAAAACGCGAAATGGTACAGGCTGGATAACGCCGCCAAATTGTACCCGTCTATAAAAAAACCTCCCGCTGGTCCAGCGTATACCGGCTAAGCGTTTCTCTTACAGAGCCGATAGACAAAGCGCTTTTAGAGCGCGCTGCGGATATCGCTCTAAAGCGCACCCGAGCGTTCAGCCTGAGTATAAAACGGGGCCTGTTCTGGTTTTACTTTGAACAAAACAGCAGCGCTCGGAAATATATGAGGACGTGCTCTATCCCTGCTCAAATATTCAGCCCCGTCTTAATAACGGTCTTTTATTCAAGCTTCGATACTACCAAAACCGAATAGCGCTGGAGGTGTTCCATTCCCCTTTCAGACGGCAGCGGCGGCATGAGTTTTTTAAAAACAGTAACCGCGCAGTATCTTGAGCTGAAATATAATATTAAAATCCCCGCTCAATACGGAGTACTGGATGTAAATTCCCAGCCTGACGCAGAAGAAATGGAGGACGCCTATAAAAAATACGCCAATTTAAACAGAAAACGCAGCCGCAAAGAGGACGCCGCCTTTCAATGTCCGGGCGAACCCCTGCCGGCGGGCTGTCTTAATCTTATAACCGCCCGTATGCCTCTGGATTCCCTTTTAGAGCAGGCAAAAAAATATAAATGTTCCCTTACCGAATATCTTGTATCCGTCTATATATGGGCAATATACGAATTCAATGTTCCCTGCACAGAAGGCAGTATAAGCCCGTAAAAATTTCAGTACCGGTGAATATGCGCCGTTTTTATCCCAGCCGTACCCTGAGAAATTTTTCACTATTCGTAAATCCAGGAATAGACCCCGGCCTGGGAGACTATACCTTTGAAGAGATAACACGGCATGTGCATTATTTTATGAGATACGAGATAAACGCCAAGGCGCTGAACGCCCAAATGGCGGCCAATGTAGGCAGCGAGCGCAATCCGGCAGTAAGAATAATGCCTCTTTTCATAAAAAAAATTTGCTCTGGGCATGGTATATAAAATGGCTGGAGAAAGCCGTTTTTTCGGGCACCCTCTCCAATTTGGGAGAAATAAAATTCCCTGAAGAAATGCAAAAATACATAACCGGCGCCTGCTTTATGCTGGGCCGGGGCCGCGTCAATTCTACGGCAGCGGCTATGCTGAGCTACAATAACACCGTTACTCTCACCTTTACCCGTTCGGTAAAGGAAGCCGAAGTTGAAAGGCGTTTTTCACCTTTTTAGTTAAAAACGGCATACACGTTAAAATAGAAAGCAACAATCTTGAGGAGGAAAAAGCGGATGTCATACTGCGTTAATTGCGGCGTAGAATTGGAAAAAAGCGAAAAGAAATGTCCGTTATGCGGAGTGGAGGTTATAAATCCCGCTCAGCCGCCTGAGGATAAGGAGCCACGCCAAAGGCCCTATCCCAACAGGATAGAAGAGCTTAGCATGAATATAAACAAGCAGTTCGCCGCGGCCCTGCTCTCTGTATTTATGGTGTTCGCCGCGGCCATATGCTGCGTATGCAATATCATTATAGATAAAAGCATAACCTGGTCTCAATACGTTATAGGCGCTATATTCTTCACATGGGTCGTCGTTACCGTCCCTCTGATTTTTAAAAGAGCCGTGCTTATAAAAAAGCCTTGTGCTGGATATCGCAGCGCTGCTTTTCTTCCTGTTTATGGTGTCCCGGCTGGACGGCTCCCGACCATGGTTCACTACTGTGGCCGTACCCATTGTAAGCGTAGTCTCCTCCATGATTCTTATACTGGTGCTGGGCGTACAGTATAAGTATATCCGGGGCTGTCCTGCCCGCCGCCATATTTATATGCGCCGGAATCCTCTGCCTGCTTATAGAGGTTTTCGTAGATATATATCTTTATTCTGCCGTCTCGCTGGGATGGAGCATTTTCGTACTGATACCCTGCGCGTTTATATTTATCCTCCTGCTTATCCTCAAGCGCACCCTGCGCATAAAGCGGGAATTAAAAAACGGCTCCATATTTAAGCTTCAAAATTATCAATATTATTAAAAGGGACCGGGCGCTTATGCTTTTTCCCCGAAGGCCGCTTCAATATAAGGCCCTCAAAAAGCATTGCGCCCGTCCCCTTTAAATTTACGCTGCGTATATTATCCTCCGTTTTTTATCAAAACAGCCTTTATTTAAAAGGCGCTCAGCAGCCTGAACAGCTCGGCAAAAATCCTATCCCTATCCAGCGCGCACATATATCATATGCTCCTGACCCGCGTCAAAGGAATAGCGTCCCTCAATGGTAAGCACCGGCTTAGGTATTAATACGCGGTCAAACCCCTCGGGAGTAGTCATAAACGCCACAGCGGCCACATCCCAGATAGGCTTGCTGTAAGCATACGGGTCAACGGGATAACGGCGCACTATATCCACCAGATAATCGCACAGCTTATTTTTGCCGGCAAGATAATATTCAAGCTCAGGAATAGTAGTCGCCAGAGCAGACACCACGCCTGAAGCTGGAAGCTGTATAAACGGCACTCCGCTTTCCAGCACTACCTTTGCAGCCATTACGTCCTGCGCCATATTAAATTCAGGACTGTCCCTTAAAAAGAGAATTGCCCCCAGCCAAACTACAGCTATTTTTTCCTTTATTTCGGGCGCCAGCATAAGCGCGGAAGCAACGTTGGTTATAGCGCCTATGGCGACTACATATACTAATTCCTCAGCTTCCTGAGCGGTACGGATAATATTGCGGGCGGCCGGACTGTCCACCGGCACCCGCTCTCCGGCTAAAACCTGTCTGACCCTTTATATATGGGATACCGTCCGCTTAAATTCATAAGCTCCAGAATATTTTCTATCTCTTTATAGCTTTTTTTTCCATACCGTCGCATGGACTTTGAGCGCGGTCGTTAAAAAACGGCGCGGCGTTTATTGAAAGCAAATTAATTTGCGGATGCATAACCGCATAAAGCAAGCGCGAACTGGTCGTCCACCTCGTTATATGTATCGGTATCCAAAATTATGCGCTTGATATCCTTAGTTTCCAAATTCCTTTTTAATTTCATATATATTCATGAGCTTACCCCTAACGTATTAAAGGTATAATAGCATAATCAAACGCAATAGCAATTTTGACGCAAAGCGCATCAAAATTGCATTACGGCAGGCTCCTCCGTTAATAAAGGCAGGGCCAGGCGTTATTCAAACAAACGCGCACCAAAGCAAAAACCGGCTGAACGCCGGCTTCATAAACTCATTTTCGTTTGCTCTTTTTACAGGCCAGAACCTTTTTAAATATTCGCCGGTATAACTGCCCTCCACCGCCGCTATTTCCTCAGGAGTGCCCGTAGCGACTATCCTTCCGCCCCGGTCTCCGCCCTCAGGCCCCAAATCGATGCAATAATCCGCACATTTAATTACGTCCAGATTATGCTCTCATAACCACCACCGTATTCCCCTGCTGCGCAGTCTGTCCAAAATTTTATAAGCTTGGATACGTCGTCGGTATGCGTCCGGTAGTAGGCTCGTCCAAAATATATATGGTACGGCCGGTGCTTGCGCGTGAAAGCTCGGTAGCCAGCTTTAACGCGCTGCGCTTCCCCCCTCCCGACAATGTGGTTGAGGGCTGACCCAGCCTTATATAGCCCAGCCCCACGTCGTAAAGGGTCTGCAATTTTTAGCTATCATGGGCAGGCTGCTAAAAAAATTCCAGCGCGTCCTCCACCGTCATATTTAAAACGTCGTAAATGTTCTTGCCTTTATATTTTACCTCCAGCGTTTCGCGGTTATATCTCTTTCCCTTGCACACCTCGCATGGTACATAGATATCGGGCATAAAATGCATCTCAATCTTCAAAACGCCGTCGCCGGCGCACGCCTCGCAGCGGCCGCCCCTTTACGTTAAAGCTAAAGCGGCCGCTGTTATAGCCCCGCACCTTAGCGTCGGCAGTCTGCGCAAATAAATTGCGTATCGGGTCGAATACGCCGGTATAGGTCGCCGGATTAGAACGGGGCGTGCGGCCTATGGGGGACTGGTCTATGTCTATAATCTTATCCAGATTCTGCACGCCGTCTATACGCTTGCACTTGCCGCCTACAAGCTTAGAACCATTCAGCATGCGGGCAAGATTTTTATAGAGCACGCCGTTTACCAGCGAGCTTTTACCCGAGCCGGACACGCCGGTAACGCAGGTTATAAGCCCCTATTGGGATATCTACGTTTATCCCCTTAAGATTATTTTCCTCCGCACCTTTAATTTTTATCCAGTTAATGCCGGGCTTAACCCTCTGCTTTGGTATGGGAATTATTTTTCTTCCTGAAAGATATGCGCCTGTTATGGAACGCTCGTTATGCATAACCTCCTGCGGCGTACCCGCAGCGACCACCTCTCCGCCGTGTACTCCAGCTCCCGGACCTATGTCCACAAGATAATCAGATTCCATCATGGTTTCTTCATCATGCTCCACGACTATCAAGGTATTGCCTAAATCACGCAGTCCCTTAAGCGCAGAAAGCAGCCGTCCGTTGTCCCGCTGATGCAAGCCTATGCTGGGCTCATCCAGAATATACAATACTCCCCATAAGCCCGGCGCCTATCTGAGTAGCCAATCTTATACGCTGAGCCTCGCCTCCCGAAAGAGTTACGGCCGAACGAGCCAGAGTAAGATAATCCCGGCCCACGTTGCATAAAAAAGACAAGCGGGTGCTTATTTCCTTAAGAATCCGTTCGGCAATCATATTCTCCTTGGGAGTAAGCTTTAAATTTTCCATAAAGGCTTTTGCTTCCTTAACCGAAAGCAGGCTTAACTGGGCAATATTCATATCTCCGACAGTAACGGCCAGCACTTCGGGCTTAAGCCTAAGGCCATGGCAGACAGGACAGGGTTCCATAACCATATACTGCCCTATTTCCTGCTTAACCATTTCGCTGCCCGTTTCCTAAAACGTCTCTCCAGCGAACGCACTATACCCTCGAAGGGCTGCTCGTATTTTCCTCTCATGCCGTCCGGTTTTAATAGAAAACTGTATGTTCTCCTCACCCGACCCATACATAATAATATTAACTATTTCTTCCGGAAGCTCGCATACCGGAGTATTTATATCAAAATTATAATGCTCCGCCAACGCCCTATAGGCCATAAGGCTCATGGAATCATCCGCAAGGCTGCTCCAGCCTGAAATTTTTATAGCTCCGCCAGCTAAAGAGCGTTCAGGGTGCGCAATAATCAGCTCGGGCGAAATCCTGCTCTGCATACCCAGGCCGGTACAGGCAGGACACGCGCCGAACGGACTGTTAAAGGAAAAGGAACGAGGCTCCAATTCCTCTATGCTTATTCCGCACTCAACGCAGGAATAATTTTGGGAAAAGAGCATTTCCTCTCCGTCAATTATATCCACCAGCGCCAGACCATCGGCCAAAGAAAGAGCGTTCTCTAATGAATCTGCCACGCGCGAACCTCCGTCCGGCCTAATAATTATCCTGTCCACAACAATTTCAATATTATGCTTTTTCTTTTTTATCTATGGCTATATCATCGCTTAATTCATACATCTGTCCGTCAATACGGACACGCACATATCCGCTTTTTGCATATCCTCAAGCAGCTTGCTATATTCGCCCTTTCTGCCCCTTATTACAGGCGCCATAATCTGCACGCGAGTCCCTCGGGCAGCGCCAAACCCCTATCTACCATCTGGTCTATTGTCTGCTGTTCTATCCTTCTGCCGCATTTGGGGCAATGAGGCACGCCTATACGCGCATACAACAGGCGCAGATAATCGTGTATCTCGGTAACAGTTCCTACTGTAGAGCGCGGATTACGGCCGGTAGTCTTCTGATCTATGCTTATTGCCGGACTTAACCCATCTATATAATCCACGTCCGGCTTTTCCATCTGTCCCAAAACTGGCGTGCATAGCTGGAAAGGGATTCAACATAGCGGCGCTGGCCTTCGGCATATAGCGTATCAAAAGCTAGCGAGGTTTTTCCCGAACCCGAAAGGCCGGTAAATACCACAAGCTTATTTCTCGGAATCTCCAAATCAATATTCTTTAAATTATTAACTCTGGCGCCCTTAATGCTTATACTGTCCCTCATATATTTCTCCCGTAGATTATTTTTATCTTTTGATTTTCCGCTAATTAAGATAAAAACCAAAAATTCATAATAATTATAAACCAAAATCCTGCAGGGCCGCAACGGCAGCTTTTTCCCATCTAGCAAAAGCGTGTTTCTAATATCCGCATCTTTACCCAATATAGGCAGCACGACATATCATTACCTCTATAAGACCTGCGCGATGTATCAACACCCGTCATTCCATTGCGCAGAGCTGCTTTTTTGAAGCAGCGTTAGTGCCGCTGATTATGGAAAACATCTCCTTAGCTTTCAAACGCTTAAAAACATAGCTTTTGCAAGCCTTAACCGCCTCCGCAGCATAGTTTCCCTGATTTATCTATCTAAGAAATAGGCGTTCAGTTTCCAGCATCATTCAATATTCCCTCCTAAACAGCTGTTTTACATATTAAAAACAAAAGGTGTCCCTGCCCTTTAAAGGGCGGGGACGGCCGCAAAGCGGCGGCGTTTGCGGCCGCAGCGGCCGCCGGGGCCTTCGGCCCGGCCCGGAGCAGGCTCTTTGAGCCTGCCAAACGCCGCCGTTTTACGCGGCCCATATACCCCCACCCGCGCCCCTGGCGGTTCCCGCAGCTTAATCGTCCAATCCCAGCCTCAGCAATTTAAGCGCGTCCCGATACTTGGCTGCCGCTTCAAAATCCAACTCCTTAGCCGCCTTAAGCATTTCCTTTTCCAGCCGCGCAATCTCCGCCTTAACGTCGGCAATATCCATCTTGCCATCCGTCTCCTTAACAGGCCTCGATATTTCCAGCACCTCGCTTATAGGCTTAATAATGGTTTTTAGGTATTATTCCATGCTCCTTATTATATTTATCC
>VOFB01003783.1_pt1 | contig 42103 bp, 58 predicted proteins | sample 5384141 | NCBI WGS metagenome assembly VOFB01 (sample SAMN12384721, study PRJNA508395) | human gut metagenome | isolation source: healthy gut A | host: Homo sapiens
TATGACAGACGGACAAAACAGGCTCTGCGGCCTGACGGCGGAAGAGGCGGCGCGCCGGCAGGCGCGCTGCGGTAAAACGAGCTGCGTCCGCAGCAAAAGGGCGGTTCGCTGAAAAAAGCGCTGCACATGGTTTTTGAACCGATGTTTTTGCTGCTGCTTGCGGCGGCGGCAATTTACTTTGCGCTGGGGGAGCCGCGCGACGGCGCGGTCATGCTGGTTTTTGTGGCCGGGATTATTGTGATTGACGTGGTCCAGGAGTGGAAGACCGACCGGACGCTCAGCGCGCTGCGAGACCTGTCCGCACCGAAAGCACGGGTGGTGCGCGACGGGCGGGAACAGCTCATTGCGAGCGCCGACCTGGTGCCCGGCGACCTTATGCTGGTGCGCGAAGGGGATAAGATTGCGGCGGACGGCGCGATTGTCCAGTGCCATGATCTGTGCGTGGACGAATCCACCCTGACGGGCGAGTCGGAGGGCGTTTGGAAGACGGCGGAGCAGGACGGCGGCGCGGCGGACAGCGGCGGCTGGCGGCGCGATTTTGCTATGCCGGGACGCTTGTGACCCAGGGCTCGGCCGCTGTGCGCGTAGAGCATATCGGCGCGCAGACGGAGTACGGAAAGATCGGGCTGGGGATTGCCGCCGCGCCGAAGGAGGCGTCTCCCCTGCAGCGGCAGACGGGTAAACTGGTGAAAACCTGCGCAGTGATAGCGGGCGTGCTTTTGTACTGGTCGGCCTTGTGACCTGGTTCAACATTGCCGGCGCAAGCCCGGCCGACCGGCTGACTGAAAGCGTGCTGGCCGGGATCACCCTTGCCATGGCGATGATTCCGGAGGAGTTCCCGTGATTCTCACCGTGTTCCTGTCCATGGGCGCGTGGCGGCTTGCCCGGAAGCGGTCGCTGGTGCGCAGCCTGCCCGGCGTGGAGACGCTGGGTGCAGTGAGCGTGCTGTGCGTGGACAAGACGGGCACTGTCACGCAGAACCGGATGACGGTACAGCGGACATATGCCGCCTGCGGCGGCGGCGAACGGGCTCTGCGAAACCATGGGGCGTGCGTGCGAGTCCGACGCTTACGACCCGATGGAGCGCGCGATGCTGGATTACTGCGCAGGGCTGGGAATTGCGCGTGAAACGCTGTTCGGCGGCCGCCTCGCGGCGAGTACGCATTTACAAGCGAGCTGAAAATGATGGGCCATGTCTGGCAGCGCGGCGGCGTTTTGGAGCTGGCGGCCAAGGGCAGCCCGGGCGTTTGCTGCCCCTGTGCGGGCTTGCAGACGGCGTGCTGGCTGCAGTGCATGCCGAGGCCGAACGCATGGCGGAGCAGGGCCTGCGCGTGATCGCCGTGGGCGCGGCGCAGTTTGCGGACGAGGGCGAAATTCCGCCGCGGCTGGATGAATGCAGGCTGCGTTTTGCGGCCTGGTCGGCTTGCAGACCCGCCTAGGGGAGGGCGTGCGTGAGGATATTGAAGCGCTGCAGCGGGCGGGCGTTCGCGTTGTCATGATAACGGGCGACAATGGCGTGACGGCGGCCGGATTGCGGGAAAAAGGTGGGGATCCGCAGCGCCGGCGCGCCCGTTACGGGCGACGAGCTGGATGCGATGAGCGACGAAGAGCTTCGCCGTGCGGTCGGCACAGCCGCCGTCTTTTCCCGCGTGGCGCCGGAGCACAAAATGCGGATTGTAAAAGCGCTGCAGGAAAACGGAGAAATCGTCGCCATGACCGGAGACGGCGTAAACGACGCCCCCGCCCTGAAACGCGCCGATATCGGCATTGCAATGGGCTGGCGCGGCAGTGAAGTGGCGCGCGAGGCTGCGGATCTGATTCTGCTGGACGACCAGTTTTCAACGATTGTCCAGACCGTCCGCGACGGGCGCAGGATTTACGGCAACATACGCCGGGCGGTGGGGTATGTGTTCGCCATCCATATCCCGATTGCGCTGTCCGCGCTGCTTGCGCCCATGCTCGGGATCGCGTCCGCGTCCATATTCCTGCTGCCGCTGCATGTCGTCCTGCTCGAGCTGATGATCGACCCGACCTGTTCGGTGGTGCTGGGCGGCTCCCCGCCGAGGCGGACAGTATGGAGCGCCCGCCGCGTTCGCCGAAAGAAAATCTGCTGACGGCGCGGACGCTGGGAAAGAGCGCCGCGCAGGGGCTGGCCGTATTCGCCGCCGCGTTTGGCTGCTATTACGCTTCGCTGGCGCAGTGCGGGGCGGAGGGTGCGCGCAGTATGGGTCTTGCCGTCCTCATTTTTTCAAATATGCTGCTTGTACTGGTGAACTGCTCGGCGCGGGAAAGCGCATGGCGGTCTATAAAACGGCTGGCGGGGGGACTGGGTGTTCTGGGCCGCTGCCGGCGGGCCTGCTCATGCTGCTTGTCTGTATGTATACCCCGCTCAGCGGCTTTCTGAAGCTCTCGGCCCTGCCGCTGCCCCGGCTGCTGGGCGCCGCCGCCGCCGCTGCTGCCGCGGCAACGCTGTGGTACGAGCTTGTGCGCAAAAACTCTATAAGCGCCATAAACAGGATTGATTCTTATTTTTGAAATCGGTCCACGCATATACCCTCTGTGCGCCAAAAAAAGAAAGGCAAAACCGGGAATCGTTCTTATAATTCCCGGTTTGCCTTTTGCTCAGGGCGAAATTCCACTTCCTGCGGCGTGAAAGCTGGGTGTGGATCGTTTTTTGCTGACGGAGCGCCGCTTTTCACAACTCGATGTACTGCGGGAAAGGATATCGCAGCCGCCCCAAAGCCGGCGGCTGCGTTTTTTTTCATATAATGCGTTCATCGGGGCATACTTTAAACGAGAGGACAAACAGCGCTGCCGCAGGGGGACCGCCGCCGCTGCGCAGGAGAAAATATACTGTCGGCCGCCAAGAAGTTTAGGACTATTTGTCCAATTCCCCTGATAGTACATATTGTCCTTACCTATAATTATGGTTGAGGTGATACCGTATGAAATTGAGAATGAGGGATATGCGGGAAGATCGCGACCTGACGCAGCAACAGATTGCGGACTACCTGCGGTGCGACCAGTCGCTCTATTCCAAAAATATGAACGCGGAGAACGGGACATTCCTCTTCATCTTATTGAAAGCTTGCGTCGTTTTATAATACCAGCGTGGACCTGATTGGAAGGACAAATGAAAAGCGCCCGTACAGGCGTGCGTAACGCGCGCCGAAATTCCCTGCGCCCTGCCGCGCGTGCAAAAAAGGGCCGCAGTGCTGCTGCGGCCTTTGCGGTTCACCCAGGTCAGTTCGCGCCGAGGCGGTCGGCGACGAATGGCGCTGTACATCCTCCGGCGTGACGGGGGAAAGGGCATGTTGTGCAGCGTGTCGGACGGCGCGCAGGCCGCCTCCGCCACTGCCATAATGCGCTCTTTCGGCACATCCGCCGCACCGAGCATGGCGAGGTTTGTGGGCAGGCCGAGCTTGCGGCAGAAGGCGAGCAGCTCTTCGATTTCCTCATCCGGGCGTTTTCCAGCACCAGCTGCACCAGCGTGCCGAACGCCACCTTTTTTCGCCGCTGGTACATCTTATGGCATTCGGGAAGTACGGTCAGGCCGTTGTGGATGGCGTGCGCCTGCCAGGCCGCCGCTCTCAAAGCCCAGGCCGCTCAGGTAGGTGTTCGCTTCGATAATGTCCTCCACCGCGGCCGAGACGGTGTGCTGCTCGGCGGCGAGCTTGGCCTTGTATCCCTGCGCTGTACAGCGTGTCCAGGCAGGCCTCGGCGAGCGCGAGCGCTGCGACCGAGCATACGCCGCCCGCAATGGAGACGGGCGCCCCGCTGGCAGGCGCGCGCCTCATAATAGGTCGCCAGCGCGTCGCCCATGCCGGCTACGAGCAGGCGCACCGGCGCGTTCGCGACGATGGCCGTATCGACGAGCACAAGGTCCGGATTGTTCCGGAGGAACAGGTATTTGTCGAACTGCCCGTCCGGCGTATAGAGCACGGACAGGGCGCTGCAGGGGGGCGCGTCGGTGGACGCTGCGGTCGGAATAATGACGGCGGGGAGCTCGGCGTAGAAGGCGACGGCTTTGGCCGTGTCCAGCGCCTTTCCGCCGCCGATGCCCAGCACGATATCGGCGCCCGTCCGCTTTACATCGGCGAGCAGGCGGTCAATCTCGGCTGGCTGCATTCGCCCTCAAAGCGGTTCATATGCAGAGGCAGGGGCTTTCCTGAAAAGCTGGCTTCGATGTTCTGCCGGTAGTTGTCCAGAATATACGGGTCTACAACGGCATAGGCTCCCGCGGTTCCCAGGTGCTGGATCGCGGCGTAGAGATTCTGCAGTTCATTTTTCCCCTGAATGTATTTCGTGGGCGCGTATGTCCTGCGTGTCATGGTGTATTCCCCTTCCTTTTTTGGTGTGGATCTTTGCAAGTTTAGTATATCACATTCTGAACCTATTGTGTACTATTTCTGTGATGTTATTATGAATTTCTCTTGAAAAATCCGGTTTTTCCTGCGCCGGTGCAGATGAGAGCGCTGTGCGGAGGAAATAAACCAACAACGAAAAGGCCATTATACAAAAATGCTCAAAACCCTATTCACGAATCATTAATATTTGTGCATCCATCCACTTGACTTTTTTGTCGAATCCGGATATAATTTGGTACATGACAAAGGCATTCATTGAACAACGCCATCCCCAACAGGGGCTAAAAGTTATTCAATGAAGGCCTTTTTGCCATTCTGCAATAAAAAGGAGGGATCGCTGTGCCGGATGAACAGACGGCGGTTCGGATTGCGCTGGCGGCGGACGGCGCGCAGACGCTGGAACAGGGCCTGCGCGCCGTCTGCCCGGCCGTGGAAGTGCGCAGGGTAGAACCCGCCGCGCTGGCATGCGCGCGCATACACGGCCTGCTGTGGGATGTGGACGGTATCGCCGCCGCCGGCGGGATAGACGGTGTGGAGGGAATGGCGGCCGCCGCCCGTTACGCGCGGCAGCGGGACATTCCGTTTCTAGGCCTGGGCGCGGGATTTGCGGCGGCGGTTCTGGACTATATACGCGACGTGCTGGGGCTGGAGGCAGACGCGGCGGACGTGCTCGTCCCGTCCGGCGGCGGCGCGGACTGTTTTGGACTTGCGCCCGGCTCCGCGCTCGCCGCGGCGTATGGGCGGCGGGAGATCGAGGCGCAGGGCGCCGGGGCGTTTGGAATGAGCGGCCTGTACCGCGCGCAGATGGAACAGGCCGGGCTGCGCGTAACGGCGACCGATCCGCGCGGCGAAATGGCCGCCGCCGAGCTTTTGCGCCATAAGTTCTACGTCGGCGCGCTCTTTCTGCCCGCGCCCGCGCCCGACCCGCTGCTGCGCGCGCCTTCTGCGCGGCGGCGCAGGATTGCGCGCACGCGGCCGGACGGTATGGAATAGAGGAGGGAACCCAATGCGCATTACGGTTATAGACGGACAGGGCGGCCGGATCGGCGGCTTGTTGATTGAGCGGATACGGAAACTGCAGGTGCCGGCTGAGATCACCGCTGTCGGCACCAACAGCGTCGCCACGGCGGCCATGCTGAAAGCGGGCGCAGATTTCGGCGCGACGGGAGAGAATCCGGCGGTCGTCGCGTGCAGGGATGCGGACCTGATTCTCGGCCCGGTCGGCATTGTGCTGGCCGACGCGCTGCTGGGCGAGGTGACTGCGGCAATGGCCGCGGCTGTCAGCCGCAGCCGCGCGCACAAGATTTTGATTCCGCTCAACCGCTGCGGCACACCATTGTGGGCGTGCAGGAGCTGCCGCTGGGCGGGTATATCGAGCAGGCGGCCGAGGCTGCGCGCGCCTATTGCGCGGCGCAGGAGCGGTAGATGTCCGCGCGGCCGCGCATGCGCGGAGGCGCTGTGTGCGGGCCGGTTCGCATAGCCCCGCCGGTTGTATGACGGACGCGGGGAACAACGGGCGGATCCACAGCGGCGCACGGCGGCGGGCGCCGCGTTGGATCGAAAAAAGAGGTGCGGCAGTATGGTACTGCCGCACCTCTTTTTACGTCTGCGGTTTTTGCGCTGGCTCTTTGCCCCGGTTTTGTCAGCGCAAAGCTCAAATCGATGCATTCTTGTATTTCAAAATCGGAACGGAACCGTCCAGCAGTATGCTGATCCACTGATTCTTATTCATGTGGTAAGCGGGGGGAGAAAACCGGGCCGCATTCTGAGCGAGCCGATGAGGAAGGATCGCTTTTTACGGCCAGTATATCGGCCCGCTCGTCTCCGTTTAGGCCCAGTTTATGCTTTGGCACATCCATGAGAACCGCGTACCATTTTCTGTTCTGGTGACGTAAGACGGCGTAGCCAGGATGGGAACGCCCATGGATAGTCGGGCTCCGTTCCATACTCGTTTTTCACATATTCCAAAACGCCGTTTCTGTTCACGGGCTTGCCCCCTCCTTCGCTTGTTCACTCTATTATAGCATAAGAGGGCGGCGGTCCTAAACCTGCGCCTGCCTGTGCTCGGTTTGGAGGCGAGCGAAGCGAAAACGCCCTGCTCCATGGAGCAGGGCGTTTGTTCTATTGCGGGACGGTGGGCGCGGGGGTACGCGGAGCGCTCCGGCGCAGGGATGCGCGGGGATTGGCCGGACGCGCGGCGCGCTCCGGCACGGGGTTTGCGGGCGGCAAGCCCGCGCCGGCATTGCGGCACGCGTGGTTTGGGCGGCGGCGGTTTGTCCGGGGCCCGGGCGCCGGGCGGCCGGCACCGGCGCAAATTGGCGTGTCGCCTGCGTGTTGCGGGCAGAAAAAGAACGCCGGACACCCGCTGCGCCAGGCGTTGATGGAAAGTCAGACAAAGAACACCATGTTTCGGGACGCAGTTATACAACTGCAGCCGCATCCTGATAACTGCAGCGCTGCTCCGCTTCGCCTATGTAGCGCGGCGGGTCAGTCTCTGGGGTAGGATTCGCGCTCGCTGGTAAGCCCTACAATGTAATCAATGCTGGTTTTGTAGAAGTTTGCGAGCTTTACAAGGATGGGAATCGGGATGTTCAATTTTCCCAATTCATAGTCCGAGTAGGTCGTCTGGGCGACCGACAGATAGTCCGCTACCTGTTTCTGATTCAGATCGGCGTCCTCCCGCAAATCCCGCACACGACCGAATTCACGAGGATCTCTGTATTTTCTCATAACATCATCACCCTAACATATTATGCACTACCTAAGAACTTATTGTGAGCAAATAACGGAAATTCCTTTTAAACATCTTTTTTAACGGATTTCACGTCAAAAAATTGGTGTTTTTTTGTATTTTGAGTAACTAACTGGAAGGAATTTTGGTGGGTAGTGTGGGTTGAACGCATGCTGGATACGATGTTATTGTAGCCAGGTTTTTCTGAATTATAAGCGCTGAATCAATGCCGTTTTTCCGGTAACGCAGCGGGAAGGGGAAGCGTTTCGGACGGGCGTCGATTTTTCACGGCAAATACAGAGACCAGGCGCGCCGGCGTGCAGAGCGGTTCGCGGCTGTGCGCGCCGCTGACCGCGGTGTGGGACACGGAGAAAACATGTGAATTCCGGCGCTGTGGGAAAACGGGCCGTGCGGAGGACTGTGCGGATTTTGTGCCAAAAGCAAAATTTGCGGGAAAGCGCCGTGCGGAGGCTGCGGCTGTGCGCTGGGCCGTCCGCGGTATGCGGGTGAGGCCGTCCGCGGCGATGTGCGCGCGGCGGCTGCTGAAAACGCCGTGGACTGTGCGCGGGCCGGCCATGGGAAATCGGGCCGCGGCGCGGGCTTGTCGTCAGCGGCGCGGGCTGGGACGTGCCATTCCCGGCCGGCGCGCCGGGCGGCGGCGGGATTTGAGGGGCGGGTCCGGCTTGTCCCGGGCAGGGAGGAAACAAGAGGCTGGCAGAACACGTAGGCGTGCGGGACAGAGACAGGCGGAACGCGTAGGCGTGCGGGGCAAGGACGGGCAGAACGCGGCGGAGTGGGGGCAAGGTCGTGCGGAACGCGGAGGCGTGCGGGACAAGGGCGGGCGGAACGCGGAGGCGTGCGGGACAGAGACAGGCGGAACGCGGAGGCGTACGGGACAGGGGCGTGCGGAACGCGGAGGCGTGCGGGGGACAGGTGGAACGCGGAGGCGTACAGGACAAAGGGCGTGCGGAACGCGGAGGTGTGCAGGGGCAAGGGGCGTGCGGGACGCGTAGGCGTGCGGGACAGAGACAGGCGGAACGCGGCAAAGTGCCGGGCAAAGGTCGGGCGGAACGCGGAGGCGTGCGGGCAAGGTCAGACGGAACGCATAGGCATGCGGGACTGGGACGGGCGGAACACGCAGGGGCGGTCCGTCAATGCCGAGGGCGCAGGGGCGGGCTGTGCGCCGTCACTGTACGCCGCGGTAGAACAGGCCGCGGGTGTAGGGAAAGTCCGGCGGTGAACCCGCCTGGAAGGCGGCGAGGATCCTGTCGCACAGCGCGGGCGGCTCCACGGTAAAGGAGAGGGTGTAGTAGTCCAGGCCGCGGAGCTGGTCCAGCCGGTCGCCCATGTAAACCGGGACGGAGTTGTACAGCCGGGAATACTGCCTGCCCTCGCAGAGGGAGCGGGAAGTCCACGCCTTTGCGGTCGCGGACCAATGTTTCGCCGCAGGCGCCGCAGCCGTCCGCGCCCCCGGACGGGACAGGCGCGGAAGCTCATGAGGGGCAGATGGCCGTAGCTGTCACGCCGCGCGGAATGACGGGCGCGACGGAGCGCGCCTGCGCGAGGTCAGTTCTGCGGAGAGATCGGCCTGCGCGAGGCCGAGTTTCCGGTAGTTCGTCCAGGCTGCGCGTGTTGGCGATGTTCAGCCCCGCGCCGCCGGAGACGGTCATGCCCGCCTGCTGGGCGAGCAGGACGCTGCCGATGCCGCCGGTGTGCGCGCGTGCCCGGCCGCGCGCAGGGCGCGCAGCTTTTCCGCAACGGGCCGGGGATCGCCGAAAATCAGGTCCGGGGATGCGGACGGCAAGCCTGCCAGCAAACGAACGGATCCATTCCCCGTCCGCCGGGACTGCGCCGAGGGGGGAGGAGATGGTTTCTGCGGCGCTCATCAGCGCCGGGGTGAGCTGTCCGGGATCTGCGAGCGAGACGTGCAGGGCGGACGCTTTTCCGGGTCCGCCGCCGGATAGACCGCCGGCGGCGGGGCCGGCACATGCGCGCAGGCGGCTTTGCACGCTGTTCGGTCAGCGCGTCGAGGACCTGGCCGCGCAGCCGGTTTAGGGCCGACACGGGCAGAAACAGGCCGCCGTCGATGCGCGTGTCGAGCCGTTCGAGGAAGTAGGGCGTGTCCCCGCACTTCTGCAGGCTGCGCGCTGCGGTTTCCCGGTCCAGCGCGCGGCTCTGCGCCGGCGCGGGGAACCGGGCCCTCGGCACGGACGCGGCGCGTTCCGTCGTCCGCCTCGAGCGCACAGGGCGCGCCGTTTTGCGCGGTGAAGCGCATGGCGACGCCGACGCGGGGCCGTTCTTTGCGGTACAGTTCGAAAGCCCGGACAGCACGGGCTTTGCGCGCAATACGTCCTCTTTTGTGCGGTAACCGAACATGTCCGGCGTGCGGCGCGCCGTAAAGTACCCGTCGGTAAAAGCCGCTGCGGAGAATACGGCGCGCAGCGCGTCCATGTCCGGCGCGCCGCCGTCGAGCGCCGTCCGGCAGGCGTGCACGGCGGCGGCCACATTCCGGCCGTTTCATGCGCCCCTCAATTTTCAGCGAGCGCACGCCGAGCGCCTGCAGTTGCCGGATATGCGGGATGAGCGACAGGTCCTTGAGCGACAGGGCGTGTTCGCGCCCGCCGGCTGTGTATGCAAGCCGGCAGGGCTGGGCGCACAGGCCCCGGTTCCCGCTGCGGCCGCCGAGCATGGCCGACATCAGACACTGCCCGGAGACGCTCATGCACAGTGCGCCGTGCACGAACAGCTCGAGCTCCAGCGCGCTCTGTTCACGGATACGGGCGATTTCGGCGGCCGACAGTTCGCGCGCCAGAATGGCCCGTGCAAAGCCGAGCCGCTCCAGCATCTGCACGCCGGCGGCGCTGTGCACGCTCATCTGCGTGGAGGCGTGCAGGGGCAGTTCGGGGCAGATCTGCCGCGCGAGGGCGGCGGCTGCGAGGTCCTGCACGATCAGCGCGTCCGCACCGCTTTGCGCGATTTGCCGGATCAGCTCCGCCGCCGCGTTCGCTCGCTGTCCCAGAGCAGGATGTTGAGGCCACATAGACGCGGACGCCGCGCGCCCGGCAGTAGCCGACGACCTGCGGCAGGGACTGTGCGGTGAAGTTCGCCGCCGCGCGGCGCGCATTGAAGCTTTCCAGGCCCAGGTACACCGCGTCCGCTCCGGCGCGCACGGCGGCGGTAAGCTGTTCCGGCCCGCCGGCCGGCGCGAGAATTTCCATGGGCTGCACGGGCACGCCTCCTTTGCAATGGGGAATGGGAATCCACTGTTTAGGAACATTATACCACAGCCCGCCCCGGATGAAAGGGCGGACGGAAAACGGCAACGCCCGCTTTGGGGCGCCGTTATGCAAAACAGGAAGTGTCGAGCGTGAGCGTACAGGACTCCCGGACGCCGTACGCGTCGAAATACGCCTGTTCCAGCGGGATCCACTCGCCGAGGAACCGTTCGAGCATCGCCGCGCTCTCCCTTGCGCGCAGCCGGGCCCGCTGCGTCTGCGGGTCCGCCGCGAAAGACGGCCGCGTCGTACAGACGCCGCAGGCTGGGGTGCATGCTGTACGAGCCTTCGACGACTGTCAGCCGCGTTGGGGTAATGCGCACGGGCGGACAGAGCCGCTGCGTGCCGCAGTCGTACCGCTGAAAGGAGAAGGGCTTGCCGGTTCTGAGATGCGCGCCCACCTCCGCAAGAAAGCGTTCGTGGTCCACGTTTGCGCCGGGCACCCGCATCCGCTCCGGGGTGCGCTGGGCCGGGCGCAGGAAAAAAAAGTCGTCCATATGCAGCGCGTTGCAGCCGTACACGCGCTGCAGCAGGGCGGCAAGGCTGGTTTTTCCGGCGCAGCAGTTCCCGTCAATGGCGAGCACAATCGGGCCGGGCCGGCGTTCTAGCAGTTGGTCGGTCAGCGCGAATACGGGCAGGAAATGGCAGAAACCGCGTTCCACAACCCGGTATGCGGGCCGGTAGGCCGCGCGGAACTGCTCGCTGTGGCCGGCGGCGGGAAAGCCGTTTTCCCGCTGGCGGGCCAGGTATGCGTCCAGCTCGGCTGCGGAAAAGCCCGCCGCGCCGCACGCCGCCGCGGCGCGGACAGCGCCGAGCTTTCCAGAAGGCCGTCCCTGCCGCCGCGGGCGCGCCGCGCCGTCAGGACGAAAAGCCGGTTCAGGGTTGCGGGGCAAAGGCGCATGCTTTGGAGCGCGCCGAGATATACGCGGCACAGCCCGCCCCCGATGGGCTCGGGCGCGGCGCCGGCGGCGGGCGCGCCGGGGAGCTCCGTTCCAGCCGGAGCAGGCTGGACGCCTCGTCCGACACCATGTGCCCGCTGCCGAATTCGCTCTGGTAGGCGAGCTTATACGCGTCCTCGGGACGCATGAGGGGATAGGCCGCCAGATGGGCGGCAAGTATGTCCGCAAACGAATCGTTCCGTATATTCAAAAGCGATCTTCCTTGCTCATGGAATCATTGCGCCGCCGCGCGCGGCGCACGGCGGCGCGCGGGGTTACTGCCTGTCCTGCGCCTCGCTCTCCCGGCCGAACGGCACAAGCCCGGTGCGGCCCAGCACTGCCATCACCGCGGGGATGAGGATGAGCTGCAGGATAATGCCGGGGATGGCGTTGAGGACCGCGCCGGCAAAAACATCTGCCAGGTAAAGCCGGACAGGCCCAGGATCGCCGCCTGCGCGATTCCCCAGACGGCCCGGCCGACAACCATGGCGGCCAGCATGCTCAGGTACACGGAAAGCAGGTTCCTGCGGCGGGCGCGGAAATACAGCAGGCCGATTACGAGGCCGTACGCCGCCAGTTCAAACGCCATGGATACGGCGTTGGGCATGGGCGGCATGCCGAATATCAGGTGGCGCAGCAGCGGCAGGACAAAGCCGACCGCGCCGCCGTACTGCCAGCCGCATATCAGGCCGCACAGCAGCACGGGGATGTGCATGGGCAGCAGCATGTTGCCGAACTGCGGAATCTGCCCCGTCAGCAGCGGCAGGACAAGACCCAGGGCCAGAAACATGGCGGCCAGCGTCAGGTTCTTCAGTTGCGTGTGTGTGGATGTTTTCATGGTTATCTCCAATCTTCATTTGTGTGTTTGCAGCGCGCGGGAAAGGCTTGCCGGCCCACGGCGGCCGGCCCCTGCTTTGGCCCTGTCGGCCAAATATGCGTTTGCGGGTACATTCTCGCTCCGCGGCGCAGAACTCCGCGTGCCTGCCGGTACATGCGGCGGGGACACTCGCGCCGCGCGGGCACTGCGGTGCGCGCGGGCGGCCGGGCGATACGAATCGGCAGGTCAGCCGCAGGCTGTAAGCGAGCACAGGTCCGCGTGCCGCTTTATGGCGCGCAGTATGCGCGCAGGGCATGGGCGCGTTTTCGCCCAAAAAAAAAAACGCGAAGCGCAAAAGTCCGTCCCTTGGGACGGCTTGCCTTTCGTGGCGAGCCGTGATGGGGGGTGCAGTCGCCGGCCTTCGGGCCGTGTGTCCGGCGCTTCGGCGCCGGCTTTGCAACTATTATCCGACACCGGCGCCCTTTGTCAACCCGGCGGCGCGCGGCTCTAAAAATACAGCGGCGCCGGCGCGGGGAGAGGAGCAGGCGCGCCCTGCGAAAAAGGGGCGCGGCCGGGGACAGGGGGAGCGCCGGAGAGGAGGAAGCAAGGAGAGCGCCGGAGAGTGGAGCGCCGGGACGTTTGGACGCGCGCCCTGCGGCGGGGACAAAAAGCGCACGCATGAAAATGCGTGCGCCTGGTTTACCGGTAGAGCTTGGCGAGCCCGCCTCGCTGGTTTCCCGGTAGATCCGGTTCATGTCCCGCCCTGTCTGGTACATGGTTTCGACCACCATATCAAACGAAATTTTGCGGGGTGGGTGAGAAAATTCGCAAGGTTGAGCGAGCCGATCGCACGCATGGCGGCGACGGCGTTGCGCTCGATGCACGGGATCTGCACAAGGCCGCGGATTGGGTCGCAGGTCAGCCCCAAATGGTGTTCCATGGCCGACTCGGCGGCATATTCGATCTGCTCAAATCCATTTTGAACAGCTCGGCGAGCGCGGCGGCCGCCATGCAGCACGCGCTTCCGACTTCAGCCTGGCAGCCGCACTGCGCGCGCCGCTGATGGAGGCGTTTGTTTTGATAATATTGCCGATAATCCCGGCTGTTGCGAGCGCGTCGAGCACCTCCGCGTCGGTGAAGCCGTGCTTCTCCTGCATATACCGCAGCACCGCCGGCACGACGCCGCTTGCGCCGCAGGTGGGCGCGGTGACGACCGTGCCGCCCGAAGCGCTCTGCTCGCTGACCGCATAGGCGTATGCGCACACGATCCGGTCCTCCCGCGTTTCGGGCCGTTCGTCGATATGCCGCTGGCGGAGCAGATAGCCCGCCTTGCGCTGCAGGTGCAGGCCGCCGGGCAGTTCGCCCTCCGCGTCCAGCCCCTCGCGGATGGACTGCTGCATGCGCTGCCATATGCCGTCCAGAAACGGCATGATTCCGTCGCCCTCTTCCTGACGGACGTACTGGGGAATGCGTATGTGGTTTTCGGCACAGTACGCCTTGATTTCATTGTAGGTGTGAAAGCGGTAGACGGCCGGGGGGTGCGGTCGGGTTCGCCTCGATCCGGATCTCGCCGCCGCCCACGCTGAACACGCGCAGTTTTCCGAGCGGCTCTCCGTTCCGGAGCGCATAGAAGTCCATCGTGTTCGGATGCGGCGCTTCGGTCGCCTCGTCAAATACAATTTCCGTTTTGGCGGGCAGGGTCATTTCCAGAACGCGGTCGGTGCCGTGGCCCCGGCCCGTCTTGGCGAGCGAGCCGTACAGGACGACCCGGAATCCGTCGGCGGCCGGGTAGCGCTGGGCAAAGAGCCTGGCGGCGCGCTCCGGCGCGATGGTGTGCGAGCTGGACGGGCCGCGGCCCACGTTGTAAAGCTCACGCAGAGACTGCATTTGCTATGCCCCCTATGGTATGATGGTTTCAGGGTTCCCGGTTTGGCATGGGTTTATGTACTGCGGCGGATTTTCAGAACACGCCGAGGTGTTCCAGCAGAATTTTCAGCCCGATCAGGACCAGGATCGCGCCGCCGAACAGCTCGGCTTTTGACTGAAGCTTTGCGCCGAACACCGTGCCCAGCCAGAACCCGAGCAGCGTCAGCACAAAGGTGACGGATGCAATCAGCAGCACCGCCGGTACGATGGAGACCTGCAGGAAGGCGAAGGTGACGCCGACGGCGAGCGCGTCGATACTGGTGGCGAGGCTCAGCAGGGTCAGGGTCTGCACCCTGTAATCGTCCTTTTTCTGCTCCGTATCGTCCTCTTTCTTCCATGATTCCCATATCATTTTCCCGCCGATAAAGGCGAGCAGGACAAATGCGATCCAATGGTCGACGCTCTCGATAGAGGAGGCGAAGCTCCGGCCCAGATAATAGCCGATCAGCGGCATGGCCCCCTGAAAAAAGCCGAAAAACACGCCCAGCGTACACGCCCGCTTCAGCGGGTACGGCGGACGGCTGAGCCCCTTGCAGATTGAGACGGCGCAGGCGTCCATGGCCAGACCCACGGCGACCAGTACCAGCGAGAGCAGATTCATTGCGCTTCCTCCAGTGCAAACTGCAAAAGCCTATCCGCACAGTATCCGCGTGCGGATAGGTCTTATTTTTTCATACAGCCAGGCGGCGGCGGTGTGGCGGAGAAGCATGACGCGCCCCGCCGGCGCGCACCCGCCCGGATATGATTGAGTATACAGCATTTGCCGCGCAAATGCAAAGTGATTTCGCGCAAAGAATTGTCACGTCTTGCCGTGTTTTCTCATCTTGTTTTTGTACATGATTTTGTCTGCGCGGGCGACGATCTCGTCGATGGAGCCGGCGCTGCCTTTGTCAAATTCCGTGACGCCGTAGCTGATTGAAATCCGGTAGGGCTTGCTGCGCGCGGGGTCGGCGGTTTCCATATCCGCCTTTATTTTCCGCATGATTTTTTCCGCGTACTCCGTTTCGCACTGTAACAGCAGCAGGAATTCGTCGCCGCCCCAGCGGCCAGGAGATCGCCGCGGCGGATATTCTTGCGGATCACGCCCACGGCGTCTATGAGCAGTTCGTCGCCCGCGTCGTGTCCGTAGGCGTCGTTGACCGCCTTGAGTCCGTCCACGTCGATAAATACAAGGCTGAACGGTATGTCCGCAGTCAGGGCGATGGTGCGCGTTTCCGCCATGGCCTTGTAGCCCCACATGCGGTTGTAGGTGCCGGTCAGCGCGTCTACGGAGGCGAAGCGCTCAAGCTGCCGCTCATACTCTTTCCGCTGGGAAATGTTCACCGCCGTCTCCATGTGGACGAGGCGGCCGTCGATCCACTCGATCATCGAGTCGCGCACATAGTACCACTGCTTATCGACGGTGTTCTGAAATTCCCAGCTGTAATTTTCCATGACGACGTTGCCGTCCGCATCCAGCATCCTGCGAATCGGGCAGAAGCTGCAGGGCCGGTCTGCCCCGCCTGCAGCACCTGCCAGCACTTTTTACCCACAAGCGAAGAGCTGTCCGCGATGCCGCGGTCCGCCGTGAATTTTTTGTTGATAAACAGGATTTCGTGGGTCTTTATGTCGTTTACATAGATGACGCTGTTGATGTTGTCCGAAATGGTCTGCATGGTCTTCAGACTGCTCTCTCTGCCGTTCGTAGTTCCGCCGAATGAGCAGGGAGGCGATGAGGTTTGCAATGCTGCGCAGGGGCGATTTCCTCGCCCGTCCAGGCGCGGCGCTTTTTCGCAGTCGTCGAACCCGACATAGCCGAGCGGCGTGCCGGCGATCGTCATGGGTACGATCGCGATGGCCTGTATATTCTGCGCCGCGAGAATTGCGGCGTCGTTTTCCGGCAGTTCGCTGATATCGTCGGCCACATACAGGCCGCCGCGTATAATCCCGCTGTAATCGTAGTCCGACATTTTCAGCTCCTGCAGGTTCTGGATCATCGGCTCCACGCCCGGCGCGCACCATTCGTAGGTATTGCGCGTCGTATCCTCCTGAACCGGCTCGAATATATACACGCGGCTCACCTGGACCTGCGTCCCGGCAAGGCGAGTATTTTACGTATCGCGTCGTCCACGTCCTGCGCGTGCGTCGCCAGGTACACGGCGGTGGAAAACACGTCGGTCCCCATGCCCGCGGCGCGCCCCGCGCCTTCGTCGTCGAAAAGATAGAGGGCCAGGTACGGCTCGCCTTCCGAACGTATCATGTTCGCCGTGATGGTTACAGGCCGGTCTTCGCTCCCGCGCGCAGCGACGCTCGCCCGGTAGCCGGCGACGCAGCCCAGGTCCGCAAGCGCGGTAAAGAAGTTCTGCGCTATGCCCTCGTCCTCAAAGGCGAGCACATCCCGCAGACGGACGCCGCCGGAATCCCCGCCCTCGCTTGCAAACCCGCGCGGCAGAAGCATCCTTGCGCACACATTTGTATAAACGACCGGGTAATCGTCCCGGCACGCGCATACGATTACGGGAATTTGCAAATTGTTATATATTTCCTTGAAATGATGGCCCATTAAAAAGTCCTCGTTTTCCTGAAAAAACCTGTTTTGGTCAAATAAGTTCCCGGGCGGCCCACGGACGGTCCGGTTATTGCGACCAAAGAGACTAATTTGATTATATTATATCATTTTTATATAAATATGCAATATAATCGCGGGATAAAACCGGCAACGTGTAAAATAAACTAGGACTATATGTCCTTAACGAAGAAAGTGCTTTCAGCCGTTTTTTTGTCGGCGGAGGTAAAAAAAGGCCGGGCCGGAGTTCCGGCCCGGTCTTCCGGGGATAGGCGGATCAATAGTCGAGTATCGCGCCGGCGGCGGCGAGGGAGGAGACGAGCTCGTCGGTGTTCACATGGACCGGCTCGGTGTTTCCGCGCAGGGCCAGTACGGCGGCTGTGCCCGCCGCTTCGCCCATGACGGAGGCGGTGAGCGCGACGCGGGTGGAAGCCGCGGCGAGCTGGTCTACGCTGTGGCAGCGGCCTGCGACCAGCAGGTTATCCACCTTTTTCGGGAGCAGGGAGCGGTAGGGAATCTGGTAGACGTAAATCGTCTCCAGTTCGCAGTCGTCCTCGCCGCCGTATTTGGTGGGGTTGTGGAAGTCGACGGGGTGGGCGCCCAGGCCGATGCAGTCCGCAAAGCGCTTGCGGTCGTACAGGTCCTGGATGGTGAGCACGTATTCGCCCAGCAGACGGCGGCTTTCACGGCAGCCGATGTGCGGACCGGCGTACAGCAGATAGCTGTCCCTGAACTCGGGCATGTAGGTTTTGAGGATATGCATGGCGTCCTGAATATCGCCGCGCGCTTCGTGTTCGGCGCGTCCAGTCGGCCGCGTCGGTCTGGTTGTAGGGGACGCGGGTCATGTTGAAGTTGATGACGCCGTGGTGCAGCCTGCCCACGCCCGGGCCGTAGAAGCGGCATTTCACGCCGTCGGCATGCGCTTTGGCGAAAGTGTCCACAATCTTCTTCTTCAGCGCGGCGTAGTCGTCGTATACCACGTTGCCGACGACGAACATCATGGTGCCGGCCTGCATGAAATCCGGCTTGATCTCAAATGGCGCGCCCGCCCATGCGGCGACGTCCGCGTCGCCCGTGCAGTCGACGACTATTTTGGGCCGGATTTCGCTCACGCCGTCTTTATTGGCGATGATGACGCGGTCGATGTGCCCGCCCGTGGTCTTGACGTCGCACAAGGTGTGGTACAGGATTTTGACGCCCGCTTCCAGCAGAATGCGGTCCGCGCTGACCTTGTAGTCCTCCGCGTCGTAGATCATGGTGACGGCGTTGGGGTGGACGAGCTGTTCCTGTTCCGACACGGGGATGTAAAGCTGGGTGTGGTAGATGTCCAGCTCGCGCAGCGGCGTCAGCTTATCCATGTCCACCGGGTCGCGCAGGTAGGCGGAGCGCTGCAGCATTTCGGCGGTGATGCCGCCGGTTACGAGGTAGCCCGTCTGCATGTTCGTCGCGCCGCAGACGCCGATTACGTTGGCGTTTGTGATGTTGCCGCCGGCATAGCCGCATTTTTCCACGGCCAGCGTCGCAGCCGCGGCGCCGCGGCTGTGGCCGCCGCAACGCCGGCGGGGCCCAGGCCGCACACCAGTACGTCGGGCGCATAGGTCTTCCTGGTTTCGGTACAGTACTCTGACAAGGTGGTTCCCTCCTCGGATATATATATTTTATTGACGCGCAAAGAAAACAGCCCGGGGCGGTCCGCCTCCGCAGGTCAGGCAGGCGCAGCCCCTGAAGGTCCTCAAACCGTTCGATTCTGTATTCGTATTCGTCCGTTTCGCCAAAGCCGTAGGCGGCGTATACAAAGGGCAGGCCGGCGCTGTGCGCTGCGCGCGCGTCGCCCGCCGTATCCCCGACGTAGACGGGGCCGCGCAGGCCGTTGCGCCCGCACAGCAGCCGGATCGACTCGCTCTTGGGCGCCTGGGTGCGGCCGTAGCACTCGTAGTCCGCAAAAAAAAACGGCCGAGGCCGTGGGCCCGGAAAAAACAGGGGATATAGGAGGCGTGGCAGTTGCTGACGATGAAGAGGCGGTAGCGCGCGTGCAGCGTTTCAAGCGTGCGCTCCACGCCGGGATAGAGCCGGCCCGTGCACGGCCAGGTATTCCGACTCGGCCTCGCAGCAGTAGGCCATGATTTCTTCGATCCGCGCCTGTGCAAGACCGGGAAAAAGATGCGGCCGATCTCGGGAATGGTCTTGCCGAGCACTGCCTGCACATCCTCTGCGGAAAGCCTGCGCGGCACGTCGGGAAAATGTTCGGCCAGCGCTTCGTTCCAGGACGCGGCGATGCCGCCGATGCTCTCCCAGAGCGTGCCGTCCAGGTCGAACACGATGCTGTCGGTTTTCATATTTCACTCCGTTTTTTTGTTTTCAGTATATCAGAAGCCTTCCGGGATTGCAAGAATATCCGGCATAAATACAGGGCTGTTTTGCGCCGCCGCAAGCCGCGGGAACAGGAAAATACAGCCTATTGCAAAACGGGCCGGATGGTGGTATACTACAACAAGCCGGAGCGCACCCGCGGCCGTGCGGGCCAGGCGCATCGCGCACCGCGCGCCCGCGGCGGATCGCCTGGATCCGCGGACGGCTCCGCGCCTGTACATAGGCGCCGCTGGTAGAGGATGCCTGCGGCGGTTGGAGGGGTTTGATGAAAAAATAGTATTGATTCTCATGATTGCGGCTCTGCTTCTGCCGCTGTCCGCCTGTAAAAAGGAGGAACCGTCCGCGCCGGTGAGCGCGCCCGCGCCGAGTTCGAGTTCCGAGTCCTCTTCCGGGCCGGAGGGGCCGTTCAACCCGCTCACCGGCATGTCGGGCTATGACGAGGCGGCGGTCGGCAAGCGTCCGGTCGCCATTATGATCAACAACATAAAAAGCGGCGCTGCCGCAGTACGGAATCTATGACGCGGATTTGATGGTGGAAGCCGTCGTAGAGGGCGGCATCACCCGGATGATGGCCGTGTATTCCGACTATACAAAGGTGCCGGACGTGTGCTCCATACGCAGCTGCCGGTACTACTACCCCATTTTCGCCGCCAGCTTCGACGCGATCTATGTGCACTGGGGCAGCGAGAACAACTACGCGATCCAGACGCTCGCAGAGCTCGGCACCGACCGGCTGGACGGATATTCCTATACCGGCGAAGTGTTTGCGCGCGACCAGGAACGCCTGGGCAGCTATGCGCTGGAGCACTGCGGGTATGTAAAGGGGCAGAACCTCGCCGCGGCTTTCGAGGACCTGGAGATGCGCACGGACCTTGCCGAGGGGCGCGATAAGCCCATATTCGACTTTTTTGCTGGAGACCGAGCCGGAGGCGCCAGAGGGGACGCCCTGTATCGAGGCCAACCTCCAGTTTTCGGATTCGTATTACAGCACCTTTACCTATGACAGCGCGACCAGAACATACCTGAAGCAGCATTCGGGCAGCCCGCACATGGACGACAAGGCCGGCAAGCAGCTGGCCTATACCAACGTGTTTGCGCTGGAGACCGAGGTCTCGGTCCTGGACGGCAGCCGCGGGATTATGTGCGTGGGCTGGGAGGGCGGCGCCGGCTATTATATTTCCAACGGCGCTGCGCAGGAGATCACCTGGAAAAGGCGGATAAGTCCGCGCCCATCCAGATATTCGACGCGTCGGGCGCGGAGATTGAAGTCAACGCCGGCAAGAGCTACCTCGGCTTCATTGCGCCGGGCAGGACGACCATTGAGGGCCCCGGCAGTGAGCAGCGCGTCTGCTTCTTCGGCGCTGTCGTCTGCGGCGAACTGAAAAAATGAGAACGCGCCGTGGGGCACTGTGCCGCGCACGGCGTTTTTGCGGGCTTGGCCCCGCGCCTTGTCCGCGCGGACGGCGGGCATGGGGATGCCGGAAGCGCCGCGGAGATCTTCCGCGGCGCTTCCGCTTTAGCTGCAACTGATAATAGTTTACCGGCGCGGCGCCCATGGGGCATGGGGCGCCGCTGCGCAGAGGTCTCCCCTGCGGCGGGGACAACAGGAGCAACAGGGGCGCGCAGATAGGAGATTGTACGCCGCCTGACATAGACGAATTTGGTTAGGAAAAAGCGATACGCTCAACTGATAATATCCCGTTTACCTGTTTTCCGTGCGTTTGTCAAGCTGCAAATTTTCGGTTGCAATTTGAGTTTGTGTGTGCTATCCCCGCCCTGAAATGGTTGATGCAAAACTGGCGGCGGCGGCCGGGTTCCGGCCCCGCGCGGGCGCTGGCGTCCGGTGCAGGCCGGACGCTGTGCGCGGCAGGTTTAGCGGGCGCGGGCGCGGCCGTGGGTTCCGGGCCGTGCTGCCGGAGGCGCTGGATTTGCGGCCTTATGCCGCAGAAAGGCGTTTCGGAGTGCGGAATAGCCGGTCGGCGAGCGGATACGCTCAAGTCGCGTCACGTTATCGGAATTCTCGCCTTTTCATCTATGTGGTGGTTTGATTCCGAGGCAGGCCGGCGCGCACAGCAACATCGGCACGGTCGGCGCGTGCTGGGCTTTGCGTTTTTAGCGCTCAATATACATATATCAAAGATTTTGAAAAAGAGTTAATCGAATATATCGGGCAAGGACATACACTGAGAGAAACTGGAGAGAAATATGGTTTCACGTACAAAGAAATGAGAGATTTCAAAACAAGATACAATAGGAACCAGCGAAAGCTCGCAGCAGGAATAGCCGTAAAACCTAAAGGCAGACCGCGAAGGGATGGAACAGCACTACCACCATCGGTTCAACAATTAAGCAGACTCTCTCAGTTGCAATATGAACTCGCGAGCAAAGAAAGATATATTAAGCGATTGGAAATGGAAAATGAACTGATGCGGGATTTTCTCTCGCTCACAGAAAGGAAGTGAGGACAAGTGTGAAATATATGGTGATCTATCGCCACAAGGATAAGTATTCAATTAGTGAAATGTGCAGGTTCTTCGGTGTGTCACGAAGTGGATACTATGGTTATGTGTCTCGAATGGATATTCCAGCATGGGATCTGTCGTTGGCAAAGAAAATACGGGAATGTCAAGAAGAATGTGGTAGAACTTATGGATACCGTAGAGTGCATATATGGCTTGAAAGACATAATATATACCGAAACCCCAAGACGGTGCTTAGAGTAATGCAGAAATATGGCTTACTGTCGGTGATCAGAAGAAAGAAATATCGCAATTACGGAGAATATCTGCACAAATACCCCAATCTGCTGAACAGGGATTTCAGTGCCGAAAGGCCGAATCAAAAGTGGGTTACAGATATTTCATACATACACACTAAGCAGGGCGTTCTGTATTTGTCGGTCATCAGAGATCTGTATGACAACAGTATTGTTGCCTATAAGACCGGAACTGAACAGAATGTAAATCTTGTTTTGAGTACGATTAAAGATGCAAAGAAAAAAGAGAAAGCCACCGCAGAGCTGCAGCTCCACAGTGACCAAGGCTTTCAATATACATCCCAAGCATATTTCAAGCTAACTCAATCTTACGGCATAACTCCATCAATGTCAAGACGCGGAAATCCGTATGACAACGCTTTAGCTGAAAATTTCTTCTCAATTCTAAAAACAGAGTGTATCTACCGCATTAAGATTCAGACCTATGCGGAGGCTCACCTCCTTATAGGTGAGTACATCCATTTCTACAATCACCAACGTATCCAACTTAAAACAAAACTGACTCCCCTTGAAATGAGAAGTCAGTTCGTTGCTTAAAATTTAATAATCTCTATGTCGCCCTCCTCCGGAGTTGTTTTTCCGTGGTGTCCAGCTCGGTACCCTTGAGTTTGGAGATGGCGTCCTTTTCCGTGGTGACGTCTTGATGGAGAGATGGCGACTTGACGTTCAGACGTGAAGTTCAGCGTGTCGCGCGCGCCGTCCAGAATGGTCAGGCCCTGCGCGCCCGGAACGAGGACGTAGGACTGTTCATGGCTCAGGGGCGAGGTGATTTCGTGCTCGCCGAGCACCGGCAGCAGGAAAAGCGGATAGCCGGAGATATAGTAGTTCGCATTGCGCTCGACCACGAGTCCGTCGACGGGCGCCAGGCCGTAGCCGGCCGCCAGGGCGCACAGGTTGGTCAGCTCGCCGGCCGGATATTCGGTAAACAGCATGACGGCGCCGCCGCCCCTCCAGGTAGGAGGCGAGCTTTGCCGCGTCGTCCTCGGAAAGGTCGGACGACGGGCGGTGGATGAGCACGCAGTCCGCGTCCTCTGGGACGCTGTCCATGGACAGGAGCGAGAGGTCCTCCAGCTCAAAATTGTCCGTTTCAATACTCGCCGTCAGCGCGGCCGACAGTTCCGCCTCCCCGTGGCCGACGAGCCGGTAGATCTTGGGCAGCGTGTCGGTCGTCACCTTGTCGAGCGCGCCGGTGATGAGGGATTCGCCGTGAAAGTAATACTGATACGAGCCGTCCGTCGCCATTTCGGTCCGGTACAGGCTGGAACTGCTCACCGTGGCGCTGCGCCGCGCGCTCTCGACGATGACGCCGTAGCCGAGCTGTTCGTCGGTGTACTGCTGGACGAAGCCGGGGTTGGCGACCGGGTCGCGCACCTCGACTGTGATGTTGGAATTGAGCGCGCGGTACTGCAGCGCAAGCTCGTATACCGTCTCGCCGTTCGAGCCGCTCTGGAGCACATAGATGGTGACCGGCTCGTCTATGCTTTTCACAAGCTCTTTGGACTGGTCGGACAGGGAGAACATGCCGGTGTCCGTCATGTCGAATTTGGTCCAGTTTGCCGGCAGCGCGCCGACCGCCATGTTCAGCGCGAACACGATGACGATGACGATCACGCTGGCAAGCAGGCTGTAGCCGCCGCTTTTAAAGGCTTTTGTACCGAACGCGCCTTTTACTTTTGTTTTGAAATCCTGTTTTTCAGCCATCAGCTCCACCTCCGTTTCTCCACCGACTGCACGCTCAGGAACAAAAACAGGGCGATGACGCTCAGGTAGCATACAACGGAGCCCAGGTCAAAAATCCCGTTGAGAACGACAGTGGACCGGCTGAACAGCGAAATGCCGGACAGGAAAGTCTGGATCGCGCCCTCAAACAGGGCGGGCTGTATGAAATACGCGGTGAGCAGGCCCGCCTCAAGCACGGCGAAGGCGATTCCGGCCGCTGCGGGGTTCTTCGTCAGGTGCCACAGGATCAGCGCCAGCAGCAGAGCCAGAATGGAAAAGGCCATAAGAGAGGCGAACGCCGTGCCGGAGATGATGGATGCGATCCCGTCGATCATATAGAAGAACAGCAGCGCGCAGAAGCTGATGGCGGCCGCAATGAACTGGTTGCTCGTCAGGGTCGACAGGAACATGCCGATGGCGATAAAGGCCGCGCCCATGAGGAAAAAAAGATGAAAATATAGCTGTATGTGAGCAGGAACGGGACCTTGCCGTAGAGGGACAGCACCAGCGGATAGAGGCAGCAGATGCCGAGCGCCGCCGCGAAAACGGTGAGCATGGCGAAATATTTGCCCGCCACCATGGCGCTGACGCGGACGGGGCTGGAATAGAGCAGCTTATCCGTGTTCTGCCTGCGTTCCTGTGCAAAGGAGCGCATGGTGAGCAGGGGATTGCGATGAGGAACACGATGCTCATATTGTACAGGGACAGCTCAAAGCTCGGAATGCGGTTGACCAGGTTGAGGTAGGCCGTGTACACGCCGGTCGCCGCGAGGAACAGGGCGATGAATACCGGGCCGGTCAGGCTTTTGAAGTAGGCGCCCAGCTCGCGTTTGTATATCGCTTTCATTCGTCCCCGCCTCCTTCCGTCTCCGCCGTCTCCGCCGCTTCCGACTCCGCCGCGCCGGCTGCGCCGGACGGGGAATCGCCGCCGTCCTCCGGGCCGCCGGCCGCGGGCGCGGCCGCGCCGTCTGTCAGGCGCAGGAATATCTCCTCCAGGCTCGCGGTCTGCTCGGATGTGTTGCGGATGGGGCAGCCCGCCCTGGCCAGCACGAAGAAGATGTCGTCGCGCGCCGCGTCGTCCTCGATCTCGACGGTGGCCGTCACCGCGTTCTCACCCGCTTCGGCGACGGAGCGGACCCGGGCTTTGCCGACCTGCGCCAGCGCTTTCTCCACATCCGCCCGCCGGCCCCCGATCTCCATGACGAGGGTGGTGCCGCCGCGCATCTTCCTTGCGAGATTCTCCGGCGTGTCCTCGGCGATGAGCTGTCCGCGGTCGATAATGAGGACCTGGCCGCACACGGCGCTCACCTCGGACAGGATATGGCTGGAAAACAGCACGGTGTGCTCTTTTCCCAGCTCGCGGATAAAGTCGCGGATGGCGATGACCTGCCGGGGATCAAGGCCGATGGTGGGCTCGTCCAGCACGATGAGTTCCGGGTAGCCCAGCACCGCCTGCGCCAGCCCCACGCGCTGCTGGTAGCCCTTGGACAGCTTCCCGCACGGCCGGTTCTGCACGTCGGCAAGCTGGGTGCGCGCGAGAATCGTCTCCATGTCCGCGCGCTCTGCGGTCAGCCCCTTTAGCTCTGCGGCGAAGCGCAGGTATTCCCGCACGCTCATGTCCGGATACAGCGGCGGCTGTTCGGGCAGGTACCCGATCAGGCGCTTCGCCTGCAGGTGCTCCTCGTAAATGTCATACCCGCCGATGCGCACTTCGCCCGAATCGGCGGCAAGGCAGCCGGTGAGTATGTTCAGGGTCGTCGATTTGCCCGCGCCGTTCGGGCCGAGAAAGCCGTATACGCCCCTGTCCGCGACCGAAAAACTCAGGTCCCGGACGGCGGCGACCCTGTCGTAGCTTTTGCAGAGATTTTTTACCTCTATCAACTCGCAGTCCCCTCCTCCAGAAATGTCATGCCCATAGTGTATAGCTTTGGTTTGGAAAAATCAAGAAAATCCACGCAATTTTCAGCTTGTCATCACATTCCGCCTGAAAAACTGTAATTTTAGCTTGACATAATCCGAAATTACATTTAAAATTAATGTATAGATCTCAACTGCGCAAAAGACGGCGCGTATGCCCGTCGCCCAGGGTCTTCAGATATATTTTCCCTTTTTAAAGTTGTTTTGATATAGATAGGGTCGGTGCGGCTGTGCCGCCGCAAACCGGAAGAAAAAGCTATATGTGTAAGACAATCAGATTCTGAAATATATCGGCAGTTCAAACTGTTTTGAAGAGCCTGCGGACGCGTCCCTGCGGTCCGTTGGCTTTTTTGCGTTTTGGGGTCGGCTTGGAAGAAATAACGTCTTGGAAACTGAAAAACAAAAAGATTAAGGGAGGTGCTTTATGGATTACCTGGAACTAGCACTCGGCTTAATCGTCGGGCTTATTGCCGGAAGTTTACTGGGTATCATCTACCGTAAGAAAATATCCGAAGCGAAAATAGGGTCCGCCGAACACGAGGCAAGGCGCATTTTTGAACGATGCGATGAAGGCCGCGGAGTCGAAGAAGAAAGAATCACTGATCGAAGCAAAAGAGGAAATCCTCAAAACCCGCAACGAGGCCGAGCGGGAGATCAAGGACCGCCGGGCCGACCTGCAGCGGCAGGAACGCCGCCTGCAGTCCAAGGAGGAGCAGTTTGACAAAGCGCTCCGCAAGCTTTGAGGCCAAGGAGGAGGCGCTGGAAAAACGCCTGAAAAAGACAGAGGCGATCCAGGCCGAGGTGGAGGAGATCAAAAAAGGCCAGATCGCGATGCTCGAAAAGATTTCGGGCTACACCGCAGAACAGGCCAAAGAGCAGCTGCTCAGCGCCCTGCGCCAGGAGATTACGCACGAGACGGCACTGATTATCAAGGAAAACGAACAGCGCATTCGCGAAGACGAGAAGAACAAGGCCCGGGAGATCATCTCCCTCGCCATCCAGCGCTGCGCTGCCGAGCACGTCGCCGAGTCGACCGTTTTCGGTCGTCACGCTGCCGAGCGACGAGATGAAAGGCCGTATCATCGGCCGCGAGGGCGCAATATCCGCACGCTGGAGACGCTGACCGGCGTCGACCTGATTATTGACGACACGCCCGAGGCGATCACCCTTTCCAGCTTTGACCCGGTGCGCAGGGAAATCGCGCGGCTGGCGCTTGAAAAGCTGATCAGCGACGGGCGCATCCATCCCGCGCGCATTGAAGAGATTGTGGAAAAGACTCGCCGCGAGGTGGATCAGACGATCAAGAAACAGGGCGAACGCGCCGCCTTTGAAACCGGCATTCACAACCTGCACCCCGAGCTCATCAAGCTGCTGGGCCGGCTCAGATACCGCACAAGCTACGGGCAGAACGTGCTCAACCATTCGCTGGAGGTGTCGTTTATCGCGGGCGTGATGGCGGCCGAGCTGGGCGCGGACGTGAACCTCGCCAAGCGCGCCGGCCTGCTGCATGACATCGGCAAGGCGCTCGACCATGAGCTGGAGGGGTCGCACGTCGAAATCGGCGTGGACATGGCCCGCAAGTACAAGGAAAACAACGAAGTGATCCACGCCATCCAGGCGCATCACAACGACGTGGAGCCCAAGACCATCGTCGCCTGCCTGGTCCAGGCGGCCGACGCCGTTTCGGCGGCCCGGCCCGGCGCGCGGCGCGAGAATCTGGAGGCCTATATCAGCGGCTGCAGAAGCTGGAGGAGATTGCGAACTCCTTCAACGGCGTCGACAAGTCTACGCCATCCAGGCCGGCCGCGAGATCCGCATCCTCGTCAAGCCCGAAGTGGTCAGCGACGACCAGATCACCGTGGTCGCGCGCGAAATCGTCGGCAAAATCGAGAAGGACCTTGAGTACCCCGGGCAGATCAAGGTGCACGTGGTGCGCGAGAGCCGCGCGATCGATTACGCGAAATAGCCGCATTATTCTCACATTCCAACGCCGGAAGCTAACGCTTCCGGCGTTTTTGCCGCTTTGTTCCCGTGCGCCGCCTGCTCTGCCTGCGCGGACGAATGCCGGGGACGGCAGACCCGCGGATGAAATTAATCGGTTTTTGTGGGATAAAAAGCCTTGAAAGCGCGGGCGGCGCATGCTATAATAAAAAAACATTTCGCCTGCGCGGCATTTTGCGGCAAAAAGGGGTAGCCGCCGTCCGGCGGGGAAGTTCTGCGCATTCCTTTCCGGCATAGACTGTAAACACATCAGGGGCCGCGCGGACGCGGCCCGCGAAAGCTTAGGAGGTTGACATGAGAAAAACAGTGAAAAAAAGCACTTGCGCTTGTACTGCTGCTCAGCCTGGCTGTTCCGCTGGTTTCCGGCTGTGCGGGGGGCGGCGCGCTGAAGCTGCAGTCCGGCTTCACCGGCGACGAAAACTTCTATCTGGACCGTCCGTACGCGCTTGACGCGGACCAGGTCGCGCCCACCAAGGACGAATTTAAGCGCGCGGAAGAGTATTTGACGCAGAATATTCTGGAGAGCGCGGAAAGCGGAAGCCTGGCCTTTGACTTCGCGGTGGACGGCGCGTATTTCTCCGAGGTGTTCACAACGTATGAGAAGAGCCTGGAGACGACGGCGGACGACGATACGCGCACGGACTACACCCTCACCTATACCAAGGCCGGAGGCCGCTGACGGTGACGGTGTACGCCACGCTCACAAGACGCTGCCCGTGATTGAGTGGACGGTGTGGCTGGAGAACACGTCGGACGCGAACACGGGAATCATCACGGAATTTTACGGGCTGACCGACACGTTCGGGCAGAGCGACGACGGCGACTACAAACTGCTCACGTTCAAGGGCAGCCGGCAGGCGACAACCTCTTTTGCGCCGACGCTGCGCTCGCTGGAGGAGGGGAAACCATCTCCCCGTGGGCTCGCGCGGCAAGCCGAGCATCGACTGGTCGCCCTATTACAGCCTGCAGTGGAACAACAAGGACGCGGCCTGGGGCAAGCAGGGTGTGTTCTTCTCGGTCGGCTGGTCGGGCCAGTGGTTCTCCGACATCACCAAAACCGGCGGCGGCGTGGATGTGACCGCGGGCCAGCAGGTGCTCAATACCTACCTGGAGCCGGGCGAAAAAGCTGCGCGCGCCGCTGATGACGCTGCTGTTCTGGGAAAAAGGACATGATGCGCAGCCAGAACATATGGCGCGACTTTGTGTATAACTTTGTGCTCCCGCAGCCGGACGGGGAGCCGCTGTCCACCATGACGCAGATGAACACCGCGACGACCACCGGCATGATGGAGACGGCGACGAATGAGAACCAGGTCGAGGGCATCCAGCTTCGGCTGGACGCGGGCTTCGAGTTCGAGTACTGGCAGATGGACGCGGGCTGGTACGAGCTGTTCGGCGGCGGCTGGGTGGATACCGGCAACTGGCAGCCCGACCCGGAGCGGTTCGGGGATTCGCTCATGCCCATTGCGGACATTTGCCATGAAAACGGGATAAAGACCATTCTGTGGTACGAGCCGGGCGCGTGTGCCCCTACACCGAGTTTTTCGAGCTGCGCGACAAGGGCTACATTATCGAGTCTACCGGCTGGCACCTCTACAACCTCGCCAACGACGAGGCGTTTGAGTACCTGTGCGAATACATGGTGCAGGCGATTCGGGACAACGGCGTGGACGTCTACCGGCAGGACTGCAACATGGACAATTTGAAGATGTACTGGGAGCTCAACGAGACGGAGGACCGCAAGGGGCTTACGGAGAACAAATACATCGTCAACTACCTTGCGTACTTTGATTACCTGATGGAGCAGTGCCCGGGCCTGCTGATTGACTCGTGCGCGTCCGGCGGGCGCAGGATGGACCTGGAGACGCAGAAGCGCAGCGTGGTGCTCTGGCGCGACGACAGCTGCTATGAGCCGACCCTGACGCAGTGCCAGAGTTTCGGCATCAACTTCTTCAACCCCTTCTCCGGCCAGGCGACGACGGAGGCCGACCCGGAGCTGATGACCTACGTAACCCGCAGCAATTTCATGCAGAGCACGAACTTCTGCTACAATATTGAATCGGGCGACCAGGACCTGATTGACCGCGTGAAAAAGTCTATGGACGAATACCGCGCGTACAGCCCGTATTTCCTGTGCGATTACTATCCGCTGACCACGTTCAGCGACAGGGCGGAGGACTGGATGGCGTGGCAGTACCACGACGCGGACGACAATTCGGGTATCGTCCAGGTGTTCAAGCGCGAGGGGGCGCCGACACCGCCGGGAAATACTACCTGAGCGGCCTGGAAAGGGCGCGACCTATATTGTGAAGGACATAGACACGGGCGAGAGCTACGAGGCGAAGGGCCGCGACCTGATGGTGGAAGGCATGGACGTGGAGATACAGGACGCGTTTGCGGCGAAGATATTCCATTACACGGCAAAATAACAACCGGCTGCAAAGGACGGCGCGCGGCGCCGTCCTTTGCTTTTGCGGCGGCGCCGGAACAGCCCGGCCTGCGGTGAAAAACGGCTCGGTACCGGTTTTGCGGCTGCAGTGATTGCACTTTTCCCCTGAAGCTGATATAATGGTGAAAAACGATTTACAAAACGGCGGCGCATACCGCCCTGATTCCGCCACAAACCCATTGCAGACAAAGGTTCTGCCGGAGGGGGCAATTCGTTTCCGGCATGGGCTGCCGACATATCAGGGCCGCGCGGCCCATGAGATTCAGGAGGTTCACATGAGAAAAACAGTGAAAAAGAGCGCTTGCGCTCGTACTTCTGCTCAGCCTGGCTGTTCCGCTGGTTTCCGGCTGTGCGGGGGCGGCGCGCTGAAGCTGAAAACCGGCCTCGCCGGCGACGAAAATTTTCACCAGGACCGGCCGTACGCGCTCGACGCGGACCAGGTCGCGCCCACCAGGGCCGAGTTTAAGCGCGCGGAAGAGTATTTGACGCAGAATATTCTGGAGAGCGCGGAAAGCGGAAGCCCTGGCCTTTGACTTCGCAGTGGACGGCGCGTATTTCTCCGAGGTGTTCACAACGTATGAGAAGAGCCTGGAGACGACGGCGGACGACGATACGCGCACGGACTACACCCTCACCTATACCAGGGCCGGGGGCCGCTGACGGTGACGGTGTACGCGACTCTGTACAAGGTCTCCCCGGTGATTGAGTGGACGGTGTGGCTGGAGAACACGTCGGACGCGAACACGGGAATCATCACGGAGTTTTACGGGCTGGCCGACACGTTCGGGCAGAGCGACGACGGCGACTACAAGCTGCTTACCTTCCAGGGCAGCCGGGAGGCAACCGTCTCATTTCTGCCGCAGTTTGGCTCCTGGAAGACAGGGAAAACGGTAAGCGTGTCGGGCACCGAAGGCAAGCCGAGCGTGCGCTGGTCGCCCTATTACAGCCTGCAGTGGAACAACAAGGACGCGGCCTGGGGCAAGCAGGGCGTGTTCTTCTCGGTCGGCTGGTCGGGCCAGTGGTTCTCCGACATTGTGAAAACCGGCGGCGGCGTGGATGTGACCGCGGGCCAGCAGTCGCTCAATACATACCTGGAGCCGGGCGAAAAGCTGCGCGCGCCGCTGATGACGCTGCTGTTCTGGGAAAAGGACATCATGCGCAGCCAGAACATATGGCGCGACTTTGTGTACAACTTCGTGCTCCCGCAGCCGGACGGGGAGCCGCTTCCGGCCATGACGGAAATGTCCGGCAGTATGGGCTGGGCCGAGGGCACGACGGAAAACCAGATATCGGGCATTCAGGCGCGGCTGGACGCCGGCCTCCCGTTCGGCTACTGGTGGATGGACGCGGGCTGGTATAAAACGCTCGGCGGCGGCTGGGTGGACACCGGCAACTGGCAGCCCGACCCGGGCGGTTCGGGGATTCGCTCAAGCCCATCTCCGACATGTGCCATGAAAACGGACTGAAGCTTATTCTTTGGTACGAGCCGGAGCGCGTGTGCCCCTACCCCGAGTTTTACGAGCTGCGCGACAAGGGCTATATCATTGAGGATAAGGGCTGGCACCTCTACAACCTCGCCGACGGCGAGGCGTTTGAGTACCTGTGCGAATACATGGTGCAGGAGATTCGGGACAACGGCGTGGACGTCTACCGGCAGGACTGCAACATAGCCGACCTGCAGATGTACTGGGAGCTCAACGAGGCGGAGGACCGCCGGGGGATTACGGAGAACAAATACATCGTCAACTACCTTGCGTACTTCGATTACCTGATGGAGCAGTGCCCGGGCCTGCTGATCGACTCGTGCGCGTCCGGCGGACGCAGGATGGACCTGGAGACGCAGAAGCGCAGCGTGGTGCTCTGGCGCGACGACAACTGCCAGGATCCGCTTGTAACCCAGTGCCAGAGCTTCGGCATCAATTTCATCAATCCTTTCTCCGGCCAGAATACCGTGGAGGCCGACCCGGAGCTGATGACCTATGTAACCCGCAGCAATTTCATGCAGAGCACAAGCTTTTCCTATTACATTCAAGGCGGGGACAAGGATTTGGCCGCCCGCGTAAAGACGGCGATGGAGGAACACCGCGCGTACAGCCCGTATTTCCTGTGCGACTACTATCCGCTGACCACGTTCAGCGACAGGGCGGAGGACTGGATGGCGTGGCAGTACCACGACGCGGACGACAATTCGGGTATCGTCCAGGTGTTCAAGCGCGAGGGGAGCGCCGACACCGCCGGGAAATACTACCTGAGCGGCCTGGAAAGGGCGCGACCTATATTGTGAAGGACATAGACACGGGCGAGAGCTACGAGGCGAAGGGCCGCGACCTGATGGTGGAAGGCATGGACGTGGAGATACAGGACGCGTTTGCGGCGAAGATATTCCATTACACGGCAAAATAACAACCGGCTAAAAAGGACGGCGCGCGGCGCCGTTTTTGCTTGGCGGCGGCGCCGGGCAGCCCGGCCTGCCGCCCGGCGCGTCCCCGGCGCGGCTTTTCGCGCGCAAAGGGCGGCCGGCGGGCGCAGTGCATAATAAATTGCAAAAAAAATGGAATATTCCTACTGCGGCGCGCGGCGCTTTGCTATACTGAAACCAAACGGTGAAAAGGAGCCTGAGAACGATGAATATGCGTGCCTGGATGGAAGCGTGGCGCGACGCGCCCGTTAAAAATCAATGCCCGTTTTGTCCTTCCCCTCCATCAGCCTGCTGGGGGTTACGGTGCAGGAGCTGATTAACGACAGCCAGCTGCAGGCGAAAGGGATGAAGATGATTGCCGACAGGGTGGACAGCGCCGCGAGCCGTCAGCATGATGGATCTGTCCGTAGAGGCGGAGGCGTTCGGTTCGGCCATCCGCGTGTCTGACGACGAGGTGCCGACGGTGATCGGCTCTATCGTCACGACGGGAGCAGCAGGCGCGGGATCTCGCCGTGCCGCCGGTGGGCGCGGCCCGGACCGGCAAGTATATCGAAGCGCTGCGCCTTGCCTGCGAAATGATTACAGACCGGCCCGTCTTTGCCGGCGTGATCGGCCCGTTTTCCCTGGCCGGCCGGCTGATGGACGTCTCGGAGGCGATGATCAACTGCTATACCGAGCCGGAGATGGTGCATATCACCATGCAGAAAACAGCGGCCTTTCTGACCGAGTACATGAAGGCGTACAAGGCTGTCGGCGCAAACGGCGTGGTGGTTGCCGAGCCGCTGACCGGCCTGCTCTCGCCCGACCTTGCCGCGGAATTCTCCGAGCCCTATATGAAAGCAGGTGATCGACGCGGTGCAGGACGACGAGTTCATAGTGATCTACCACAACTGCGGCAACAACACGATTGATATGATCGAATCCATCCTGCGCGTGGGCGCCGCCGGCTACCATTTCGGCAACTCGATCGATATGAAGACCATGCTCGGCAAGATCCCCACGGACATACCGGTGATGGGAAACGTGGACCCCGCGGTCCAGTTCCGCAACGGGACGCCCGAATCCATCCGGCAGGAGACGCTTCGGATTATGGAGGCCTGCTGTCCGGAATACCAACTTTATCATCTCCTCCGGCTGCGATATTCCGCCCGCCACGCCCTGGACGAATATCGACGCGTTTTTCGCGGCGGTGGCCGAGTACTACGCGAGATAACAGCAGACCGTGAAGCGCGCCGCAGAATACTGCGGCGCGCGTTCTCGCTGGCGGAGGCCGCGCCCGGCAGGCCCTGCAGGGCGAACGGCAGCGGCGTTTCAGCGCAGAGCCGGTACGCCGGGCGGTGTGCGTTCGGATTCCGGTGGAAAAAAGAAGGACAGGCGGGAAAACCCGCCTGTCTTTATACTTTATATACGCGGCGCGCTCAGGCAGCTCTCCGCCTGGGCCGCCAGCTTTGAGTACGCCCGCCATGAACCCGTCGAGCGCGCCGTCCATCACGGCGTTTACATTGCCCATTTCAAAGCCGGTGCGGTGGTCCTTTACAAGGGTATAGGGCATGAACACATAGGAGCGGATCTGCGATGCCCCAGGCGATCTGCATCTGTTCGCCCTTGATGTCCTCGATCCGGTCCAGGTGCTCGCGCTCCTTGATTTCGATGAGCTTGGACTTGAGCATCTTCATGGCGACTTCCTTTGTTCTGGTGCTGGCTGCGCTCGTTCTGGCAGGCGACGACGATACCCGTCGGCAGATGGGTGATCGAATGGCGGAAGAGGTCTTGTTGACGTGCTGGCCGCCCGCGCCGCTGGCGCGGTAGGTGTCGATGCGTATGTCCTCGTCGCGGATGTCGACCTGGATGCTGTCGTCAATTTCCGGGATGACTTCCGAGCGAGGCGAACGATGTGTGCCGCCTGCCCGAGGAGTCGAAAGGCGAACGCGGACAAGGCGGTGCGCCCGCTTCCCCTTTCAGGTAGCCGTAGGCGTTTCGCCCGCAATGAGGAAGCTGACGCTCTTGATGCCGGCTTCGTCGCCCGGCAGATAGTCGAGCTGCGTGAACTTGTAGCGGTGCGACTCGGCCCAGCGCATATACATGCGGTACAGCATTTCGACCCAGTCCTGGGCTTCGGTGCCGCCCGCGCCCGCGCGTGCAGGGGTGAGAATGGCGTTGCGGTCATATTCGCCGGAGAGCAGGGTCTGCAACGTCTGTGCGGTGATGTCGCGCTCCAGCGCGTCCGCCGCGGCGGTTATTTCAGGCTGAGGTTCAGGTCCTCCGCTTCCTCGGCAAGCTCCAGCAGGGTCTGGAGGTCCTCATACTGCGTCTGCAGCGAGAGGATTCCGTCCCGCTTCTGCTTGAGCGAGCTTATGCGCTGAAATATCTTCTGGCTGGCTCCGCGTCGTTCAGAAGCCCTCGGCCGCCGTCTGCTGTTCCAGTTCGCCCAGCTCCGCCGCGATCGCGTCCATGTCTACCGCGCTGCGCAGTTCGCCGAGCGGCGCTTCCATTGCGGCAATCCTGCCGCGCAGTTCATCGTATTCTACCATGCATGTACCACCTTATTTGATATGGGATTTATTATATATGTTTGCGCCCGCGTTGTAAAGGGCCGGGGCCTGCAATGTTCCAGCGCTTGCGTTACGGGTTCGCCGTCCGCAAACAGGCGCGAGGCGCAGGGAGGCGGCGTAGGCCTCCTTTTGGGCATGCCGGACGTCTCCGCGAGCACGGCGACGGCCTCTTTGAGGACAGGCCGCAGGTGGCGACGAGTTCGGTCAGCGCCGCTTCCGAAGGAAGCCGGGCGCCTGCTCCTGCGCCGCAGGCAGCAGCTTCACGCAGTACAAAACGACGGTGTACTCGCCCTTGGCCGCGCCGGGGTTCTGTTCCAGCTGCTGCAAAACCTCCGCCGGGCCCGCCGCGGTAGACGCGCTCATAGCGCTTGGTCAGGTCGTTGCACAGGGGCAGACGCGGCTGTCCGGCAGTGCCTGCGCGATCTCGGCCGCGCGGCCAGGATCGGTTGGGGGACTCGTACGCGACCAGGACCGGAACGCCGCTTTCGGCATGCGCCGCCAGGGCCTGGTGCAGCTGCTTTCACCCGCGGCAGAAAGCCGATGAACGTAAATGCCGGCAGGGGGAAGCCTGACACGGAGAGGGCGGTCACAGCGGCGCAGGGACCGCTACGACGACGACCTCGACCCCGCCTCCCGCCGCGGCCGCGACGAGCAGGCTGCCCGGGTCGGAGATGCAGGTGCCGCGTCGGAGATCCGGGGGCGACGCTGCGGCCCTCCAGCAGGGCGTGCAGAAGCGGTTCGAGCCGGGCGCGTTCGTTGAATTTGTGGCAGGAGATCAGCTTGGCGCGGACGCCGAACCGGTCGACAGGAGCCCGGACACGCGCGTGTCCTCCGCGGCGACGAGGTCCGCCTCCGCCAGAATGCTGCGCGCCGCCCGCGGCGACATGTCCTCAGATTGCCGATCGGCGTTGCGACGACGTAGAGTTTGCCCGGCACCGTTCCCTCCAGACTTAGTATGCCAATAATTTAATTATTTATAATATTTTCCTCCGTCTGGCAAAGGGGCAGCGGTTCTGCGCGCCGGACGGGGATGGCGCGCCGTGCGGACAGGCGCGCGGGGGAGGCGTACGGCGCGCGGCTTTTTTTCGCCGGCGCGGACGGCCGCCGCGCCGGGATGTTTCGGCCCGCGCCCGCAGGTCTGGGCGGCCGGGCAGCGCGTGCGCGCGGCCGGGGAAGCCCGGTCTGCGCCCGGGATTTGCCCGCAACCGCCTGTTCCCGCAGCGCGTCCCTCCCGCACGGGCGCGAAGGCTTGAAAAACGCAGTGAAATCGTATACAATGGGGACAAACGATTCACTTGAAGAGGGATGCATATGGAGAAAAAGGGTTTTCCATCGGTGCGAAGACGTACCTTGCGACAGTTTCGATTCTGCTGGCCATCCTGCTCGCCGCCGGGATTCTGACGCAGGTGATTCCCCAGGGCAGCTTTTGAGCGGGAGATTGTGGACGGCAGGGAAGTCATTCTGGCGGACAGCTATGCGGAGACGCCGGACGCGCCCCGACTGCCCCGTCTGGCGGTGGTTCACCGCTCCGTTTGAGGTGCTGGCGGGGGAGGACGGGGTCACGGCGATCATGATTATGGTCTTTCTGCTGCTGATCGGAGGGACGTTCCTCGTGCTCAATGAGAGCGGTATTCTGCAGTGCATGCTCTCGGCGGTAATCCGGTACGCCGCGCGCAAGTATGTCATGCTGCGCGTCGTGGTGCTCATCTGCATGCTGATCGGCTCGGTGATGGGCATATTTGAAGAGGCCGTTCCGCTCGCGCCCATCCTCGTCGCGCTGGCCCTGTCGCTCGGCTGGGATTGCTGGTGGGGCTGGGCATGAGCGTGGCGGCGTTTGGCTTGGCTTTGCGGCCGGGACGGTCAACCCTTACGGTCGGCATCCCGCAGAGCCTGGCCGGCTGCCCGCCTTTTCCGGCCTGCTGTTCCGGATCGCCGTTTTCGCGGTTGTATACCTGCTGTTTACCGGTTTTCTTGTGCGGTATGCGAAAAGGTGGAGGCCGCGCCGGAGGCATCGCTTGTCGCGGATGTGGATGGAAAGCTGCGCGAACGCTTCGCCTTTGACGGCGGCGGCGCGGAGAGCCGGCATGCCGGCGGGGATGCGCAGTTTCTGGGGGCGATCGGCCTTGTGTTCCCCTATATCCTTGTCGGGCTGTTTGTTTGCCGGCCTGTCTGACTATTCCATGCCGGTTATGGCGGTGATGTTCGCCGCAGGCAACGCCGCCGGCCGGGCAGCAGGCATGAAAAAAGGGCTTTTGGAAGAGCTTTGGAAGCGGCATGCTCTCATCGCCCCGAGCCTGCTGCTGATTCTGCTCGCCCCTGTCCGCCAAGCAGATATTCTATGCAGGCGGTATTATGGATACGGTTCTATACCATTCGTATAGCATGATACAGGGCTCGACTATGTGTCGGTGGCGCTGCTGTTCGGGTTTATTCTGGTGCTGCAGTTTTTCATAGCCGGCGCATCGGCCAAGGCCTTTCTTGTGATGCCGCTTGTCGTGCCGCTGGTGGACATGATCGGCCTGACGCGGCAGACGGCCGTGCAGGCGTTCATCTTCGGCGACGGGTTCAAACCTGATCTTCCCCACAACCCCGTGCTCCTCATATCGCTGGGCCTGATCGGCATATCCTATGGCCGGTGGTTTAAGTGGATCTGGAAGGTGCAGCTCGCGCTGTTCATTCTGTCGGTGCTGGCGCTGTGGGCCGCGGTGGCCCTCGGCTACGGTCCGTTTTAAGGGGGCGCGGCATGGGAGAGAGACTTTACCGCGCGGGCCTGATACTGGAGGGCGGCGGCATGCGCGGCGCGTGTATACGGCGGGCGTGCTGGACTGCTTTCTGGACGAGGGGCCTGTTTTTCGACCGGTGCTACGGCGTGTCCGCCGGGGCCTGCCAGGCGTGCAGCTACCTGTCCCGCCAGCGGGACCGGGCCGGGCCACCGCCATGGACTACCTGCGCGACAGGCGCTGCGCGAGCCTGTGGAGCCTGCGCAGGACGGGCGACTACTTCGGTGCGGCGTTCCTGTACGACTTGCTGCCCAACGAGATCTATCCCTACGACTACGACGCGTTCCGGGCGTATGCCGGCACGTTTTATGCGGTTGTCACCGACTGCGAGACGGGCGCGGCGGAATACAGGCCGGTGCGCGATATGCGCAGCGACATCGTCTATGTGCGTGCGTCCAGTTCGCTGCCGCTGCTCTCGCGCATGGTAGAGGCGGACGGGCGGCGCTACCTGGACGGCGGGATTGCGGATTCGATTCCGCTGCGGCGCGCAGAGGCGGACGGGCGCGAGAAAAACGTCGTGGTGCTCACCCGCGCGCGGGACTACCGCAAGGGGAAAAACCGCGCCATGTTCGCCATCCGCCGCCGCCGCGACTATCCGCGCCTGGTGGAGGCGGCCGAAACCCGCCACCTGCGCTACAATGAGACGCTGGAACTGATCCGGGGCGGGAGGCGGGGGCGCGCCTTTGTCATCGCGCCGACAGCGCCTGTGAAGATCGGCCGGCTGGAAAGAACAGGGACAGGCTCTGGGCGCTGTACCGGGCGGGATACCGCGACGCGGCGCGCCTTATGCCCGCGCTGCGGCGTTTTCTTGCGGATTGCTGAACGGTTCAGCCTTTTGGGACCGGAGAGTACGGGCCAGGCCCGCTACCCCGTCCTTTTTCACCCTCAAATATAACGTTATATCCGTTTAACGGAAGCGCGCATCATGCGGACGGACAGGTATGTAAAGTGTTGGGAGGAATGGAAAAACAGGTACAGTGCCACTAAATGGTAGCGTATATTCCCTTATAATGCCACGAAAAAATAGTAGCATATACATGAGGTGGCAGAATATGTCTTTCGAAGATTGGAGGACCTGCGGGTCGACCACGACAAAACGCAGCAGCAGATTGCCGATATCCTGCACTGCAAGCGGGAGGTATACCGGCGATATGAAAAGGGAGAGCGCGAGATTCCCGTCTGGGCGCTGATTCGCCTTGCGGAATATTACGGGACGAGCGTGGATTATATCCTCGGACGGACTGAGGACAAGGACTGGCCGGTGAAACTGAGGTGAAGCGGCGCGGGCGCGGGCGGCGTTTGCCCTTTTCGCATGGCGCGTATGCGCGGGGGACGGGCAGAAGCCGGAGGCGCGCAGGCGCTGTGCGGCGGTGCTCACGCCGCGCGTGCGGGACAGAGCATACGCAGAAACCTTGCGGCAGGACGCCGCGGGCGGATGGCAGGAAACAGTTCGCGCATATATGCGGAGGAAAATGGCGCTGTGCGGCGATGCTTTTCCATCGCGCCGGCCGGGCGCGCATGCAGGGGCCTATGCAGGAGGCGCGGTATACGTCGGCTCCGGAGGCAGAGGGGCGCGTCTGAGCGGGGGATTAAGCCGCGGCAGAAGTGCCATCAGCACCCGTCCACCTCGACACGGTGACGCACGGACACGGCGACACAGTAGCTGTCCATGCAGCCGGTGAGTATGCGGGTCTCGTTGTGACGGTGTATGGTGATTGGGTGTTGAGCTGAACAGGATCATACTCTGCGACATAGTCCGCGTACTGATCTTCCGCGACGGTGCGCGTCCAGACGCCGAGCTCGCCGGGCGTGCACAGCCGGAAAGAGTATCCCTCCGGCAGCTCGCGGTATGCTCCTGGATTTTGTTTGGAACACACTATAAAGAGATTGTAATTGCCCGCGGATTCATAGGCTTCAGACAGCCCGGCCCGGCAAAACAGCTTCCAGTCCCGGCCGAAGTGTATGTCCATATATTCGCACGTCTCCTGTCCGTCATTGTATCGGCAATTATAACACAGGCGTTTGGAACGATTGCTTTCCAAACGCCTGTTTCATGCTTTTTGCGGGGGGCCCCGCCTTCCGGCTACTCCAGAAATCCCGCGCCGATGACCGCGTCCTTGTCGTAGAACACGGCGGTCTGTCCGGGTGTGACGGCGCGCACCGGCGATTCAAACCGGATTATAAGCCCTGCCGTCGGCCAGAGGCGATATGGGCGGCACGGCGGCGGCCGCGGCGTAGCGGGTTTCACCAGGGCGTCAAAGCGGTCCCCGTCGAAAACGCGCATCTGCCATGCGAGGCCAGCCCGCGACAGCAGTCTCGGTCATCAGCTGCCGGGGAGAGGAACACGTCGCGCTTTCGGGGGTCGAGCCTGTGCACATACACCAGCTCCCCAGCGCCACCCAGGTTCTTGCGCTGGCCGATTGTGAAGTTGTACATCCCGTCGTGCGTGCCGACCTGTTCGCCCGTCTCCAGCAGGACGAATCTGCCGGCCGGACGGGCAGGCCGCGCTCTATCCAGAAACTGCCGGTAGCCGCCCGCCGCGAAGCAGAGCTCCTGGCTGTCGGCTTGTCGGCGACGGGCAGGCCTGCGCCGGCGGCCATGGCGCGCAGTTCTGCCTTGTCCCGGCCGAAGAGGGGCAGCTCGAGCCGGGCCAGGACGGACTGGGGCAGGCGGCTGAGCATATACGACTGGTCCTTTGTGGGGCTGGTCCGGATGGAGTACCGGTTATAGCGCTTCTTTATCCCGGCGTAGTGCCCGGTGGCGACGCGCTCGATCCCGTAGCGGTCCGCGCAGGCGCACAGGGCCGCGAATTTGACGGAGGGTTGCAGAGGACGCAGGGATTGGGCGTGCGCCCGGCGGCGTACTCGCTGAGAAAGTTATGTAGCACGATATCCGCAAACTCTGCGCGCAGGTCCAGCCGCAGCAGGGGCAGGCCCAGCGCGTGGGCGACGGCTTTCGCATCCCGCAGTTCAGCGTTCGCCGCGGCTGTGCATCACACAGTATGCGCCCTGTGACCTGGTGGCCCTGCTCCTTCAGCCAGCAGGGCCGCCGCGCTGTCCACGCCGCCGGAGAGCCAGCCCGACGAGAACCCGCGCCATCAGTGATGGACTGCGCAGGCGTCGCACTGGCCGTCGCACGCCTGCAGCGCCTCGGGAACGGGCCGGCCCACTGCTTGCGCAGGTAGTCGGCGATGGCGGACTTGACGGCCTCCTCCGCGAGCACGGAACAGTGCACCTTGGCGGGGGGCAGTCCGTCGAGCGCTTCGATGACGGCGCGGTTGGTGAGCTCCAGAGCCTCCTGGATGGTCTTGCCCTTGACCATTTCCGTGGCCATGGAGGAGGTCGCCACCGCCGCGCCGCAGCCGAAGGTTTTAATTTGATATCCGTGATTACGTCGTTTTCAATTTTGAGATAAATGCGCATGATATCGCCGCACTTGGCGTTGCCGACTTCGCCGACGGCGTCCGCGTCCGGGATTTCTCCGACATTGCGCGGGTTCATAAAATGGTCCATAACCTTTTCTGTGTACATACTGACCTGTCCTTTCATGGGCGGCCGCCGCGGCGCAGGCCTGCCCGGATCTATGCGGGCGGACACGGCGCTGCGGTCGCGCGGCCCGCATGGTTACTTCAGTTTCCTGCGGTCCACAGCGGGGACATGGCGCGCACTTTTCCACACAATGGGCGGCAGGTCTCCAGAATGAATCCACATCCTGCTCCGTGTTCTCCGCGCTTCAGCGTCACGCGCAGGGAGCCGTGTGTGCGCGATCTCGTGCGAGGGCCCATGGCGAAAGCAGCACGTGCGAGGGGTCGAGCGAGCCGGAGGTGCAGGCGCTGCCTGAGGAGGCGCAGATTCCGGCGATATCGAGCCACAGCAGCAGGGATCGCCCTCGATAAAGGGGACGGATATATTCACGTTGCCGGGCAGCCTGCGGATGCGGTCGTTGCTGGAGGCGCACGTGATTTTGAGTAGGCCGTCGATGAGCCGGTCGCGCATTTGATCAGCCGCGCGTTCGTCTCATCCATCTCTCCACCGAAAGCCGCAGCGCTTCGGCCATGCCGATAATGCCCGGCGTATTTCAGCCGCGGCGGCTGCGCCTCTGCGCGCCGCCGTGGATGAAGTTTCGGCAGGGCCAGGCCCCTTTTGACGCGGCCAGCCGCCCACGCCCAGACCTCTTGAACTTGTGCGCGGAAAAGGACATGAGCCCGATGCCGAGCGCGTGCACGTCGATGGGGATATGGCTTTACCGGCCTGACGGCGTCGGTGTGGAAGGGGACGCAGTGGCGGGCGGCGACGGCGGCCAGCTCGGAGATGGGCTGGATGGTGCCGACCTCGTTGTTTGCGAACATGATGGTGAGGAGTACGGTATCCTCGCCGATGGCGGCTTCCAGATCGGCCGGGCGGACCAGCCCGTCCTCGTAGACGGGCAGCAGCGTGACTGCCGCGCCGCTGTTTTCAATGGCGTGCAGCACGGCGTGGTGCTCAAAGGCCGAGGTGATGATGCGCGGCTTTTTGCCCTTTTG